>UMLM01036812.1_pt1 | contig 13235 bp, 10 predicted proteins | sample 1966571 | NCBI WGS metagenome assembly UMLM01 (sample SAMEA4836203, study PRJEB28245) | human gut metagenome | biome: gut microbiome; material: fecal sample | place: Denmark | collected 2008 | reverse complement strand
CTGTAGACAACCTGGTTGAAGTCAAGAACAGCACAAATGCTGAGGATACGACGAACACTGCAGCAGCTGCACAGACCGGACTGTTTGCCGGCGTGCTGGCCGCAGCCGCAGGCGCTCTGCTCGCCATCAGACGCAGAAAGAATCAGGAATGATCCATTCCCGATGATCCAGCTGTGACATGCTGATACAAGCGTGTCACAGCTTTTTTATGGACATCACCTCTGATGTCTGATCGACGAATCCAGATCCTCCAGCTCAGCTGGAGGATCTTAGCATACGCCCATGAATGACACAGCTGCGAATGACCTCGATTACAAAAAAAAACGGCACGATTACATCGCACCACTGATCATGAACGGTTCTTCAAGATGCTGCTCTACCTGTTCAAGGATCCCATAGATCCTGATACGCTTATCACTGGCGAGACCTCTACCATCATATGTAGGTGATCAGGGCATGCTTCTGCTGTTATTCTATTTACCCCTTTCCACTTGCACATTTCTCTTAATATCGCTCCTATTTCTCACCTTTTTTCCATAAAATACTTTCCTTCTGTACTTTGGTGCAAGCACGATGTGATATTTGCAATTCCAAGTTGTATGTGATAAAGCATGTATGCCATTAAGATCATTCATTTTCATGGCCTCCTTCTGATTCTTTTCTTGCAGTTGTCGGACCGCAAGTTTAGTATCAGAAGGAGTTTTTTTAAGTCTCTTTGCTTAAGCTATTTTGACCGCCAGACTATCTGGGGGTTTAAAAAAATGAGCCCGAAATTCAGGCTCGTTTTCATTTAATCTTTCTTTTTCTTGTCCGGCGTATACATGATCTTCAACCGACGGTGATTGCCTTCACCTTCGCTCTCCGTCGTGATGCAGTCCATATCAGCCAGATGATTGTGGATCGCTTTGCGTTCATCAGCCGGCATAGGATCCAGGATCGCATCTGTCTTTGTGCGTCTGACATCCTTTGCCACACGCATGGCCAGCGCGCATACCTTGTGATATTTTTCCTGCTTATATCCGTTGATGTCGATCAGGACGCCGACACGCTTTCTGAATTCAGATGAAGCCGCCGCTTTGACGATCGTATTCAGAGACTGCAGCGCAGTGCCGTTTTTGCCGATCAGCACCGCATTGTTTTCCGCATTGATCTGGATCCGATAAAATCCATCATCATTTTCCACGGTGACTTCCGCCTGCATCTCGATATTCTCAAAGAACCGCTCCAGATAAGCTTTCAGGAACGCTTCGATATCTTTGCTGCAGTAGACCTCCGCTTCCACTTTTCCGCCGATACCAAGGAAACCGGCTTTTTCCTCTTTGACTGTATACGTAAGCTCCTCTACAGCCACTCCTTTTTCAGCCGCAACTGATTTCAGAAGATCATCAAGATTCTTACCTGTATATACCTTTACTGTCATATCGGCATCCCTCCTTTATTATGCTGTTTTTTTCTTGGCAATAAAGAATTTGTGAACCACGAGATTCTGCAGAACGCGGAATACAGAAGAAACAAGCCAGTAGAATGACATGGCAAGCGGCCAGGAGAACGCCAGGATGGCGATCAGACCGGTGCTCATATACATCATCATGTTCATGTTTCCCATCATGCCGCCGTTGTTCTTCGGCTGCGCATATTTCTTCTCTTTGATGTGCTGCTTCTTCTTTTCATGCTTCTGCAGCCACTGCGGGATCTTATACGACAACAGCTGGAACACGACCATCAGCACAAAGATGAACAGATAGATATATTCTCCATGCTGCAGACCATACATCGGTGTGTTGGACAGATCGATTCCGGCAAAGGAACCCACGACGATAGAACTTGCGCGCATCGTCGCATAATACATGCCCATCAGGATCGGCAGCTGGATGAACATGACCAGGATCGATCCAAACGGGGAAATGTTGTATTTCTTATACAGTGCCTGCGTCTCCTGCGCCATGAGCATGCGAGAGCGGTCGTCGGTCTTTCCGGCATACTTGTTCTGGATCTTCATGACCTCAGGCTGGATCATCTGCATCTTCTGCGACGATACCTGAGACTTGATCGTGATGAAGAAGACAAGCAGCTGGATCAGGAACGTCGTTCCGATGATGCCGAAGCCGGCATCTGTCATCCCTGCGATCCAGTTGATCAGCTGTGCGATCGGCCAGACGATCAGTCCGTTGAACCATCCGGTGTTCATCGCGTCACCGAATGTGGTCGCTTCGATGGTGATCTCATCATCCTCCGCATAATCGGCATACTGCTCCTTTACTTCCTCTGGCACATCTGTCGTATTCACATAGCTTTTCTTTACCGTGAACGTTTCAGAAGCAATGATCTCATTTACCTTCGTTTTTCCGTCATTTCCTCTCGGTGAGGAACAAGCGGTCAGAGAAACCATCAGAATCAGGCAGACGAACAACAGCTTTTTTTTATTTTTGAAAAATTTTCTCATCTACATTCTCCTCGCTAAAAGCATAAATCAGGTGTACTATATCATTTTAACTTTTTTCTTTAATCTTTCCAAGCTTTTTTTGTTGTTTAGATAATTTTCGCTGTCATATTTCGGACGTACGATTAAAACTGTATCAAAATCCTCATGAAAATCAAAAATTTCATCTACCATCATGCGCACCTGACGCTTGATGCGGTTGCGCTGCACCGCATTGCCGAGCTTCTTTCCGACAGATATGCCGACCCTGGCATGTTCCATCGCTCTCGGCTTGACATAGATCACAAACGCAGGGCAGGAATAAAAGCGTTTTTCCTTCATGATGGCGCTGAATTCATAATTCTTGCATACTCTGTACTTTTTCTTCATCGCTGTTTACCTCACCGTCATTCTCAAAAAAAATCACCCGAAGGTGATTTTTATGCGGATAACACTTTTCTGCCTTTTTTACGGCGACGTGCTAATACCTTACGTCCTCCCACAGTAGCCATACGGGCTCTGAAACCGTGAGTCTTCTGGTGTTTTCTCTTGCTCGGCTGATAAGTTCTTTTCATACTCAAGACACCTCCGCTTCCTTCTATTTATACATTTCTGAGCATTGCCTGATTATTATACATAAAATGACGGTATAAGTCAACCGGGGGAAATCGATTCAATGTGAACGATCATTTCTTTCTTTCCGCATGCATCGATCTGCTTTTCCACATCAGATCTGGCCGATTTGATCGTCTCCATGGTGGAAAAGTGGAGATTTCCTCATTTTTCGAATGTTTTCCACCATTAATCCACATCGTGGATTCTCCACTTTTCCACATACTGTTGAAAATGCGGAAAAGCGCTGTATGTCCTTTATTTATCAGCAATTTTTCTCCTCACCTTTTCCACTTTCACCGGTGTGGAAAAGAATGGTTCTCCACTTTTCCACAATTTTGCTTTTCCACTGTCCACTTTTCCCCAGTTTATCCACGTGGATAAATGTGGAAAAAGTGGAAAACCCTTGTATATATCCCAATTTATCATTCTCTCATTGTGGAAAACTCCTTCAAGCACCCTTCCGCTCACAAAGTTGACATAGTATTTCCCCACAAATTAGTGTAAAATGGATGCGTAGAAAGGGGTCTGTTATGGGAATATCGGAAAAAGATTACCAGGAGCTGTGGAATTCCACTCTCCAGATCATCAAAGACAGCAATACTTACGATGATGCCATATTCAACACCTATATCAAACCGACCAGACTGTTCCGCATCAATGATGATGTGGCGCTGATTTCTGTCCCAAATAAAATTTCCAGTTCGATCTTCTCTGGCAGCCTGGACATCTGGCGTTCTGCCTTCGCCCAGACAGCCGGTGGCGACTATACGCTGCAGGTCATCCTGAACAAAGATGTGGAAAAGATGGTTCCGCAGCAGGTGATGCGGCAGCGCACGGATACGCTTTTTGAAGATCATTTCAATAAGCTGTACACATTCGATAATTTCGTCGTCGGCAAAAACAACCGGGAAGCCTATGCGGCATCGATCGCCTGCTGCAATTATCCCGGACAGTTCAACAATCCGCTGATGATCTATGGCAACTCCGGTCTGGGAAAGACCCATCTGCTGCATGCGATCGGCAATTACCTGAAAGTCAACCGCCCGGATGCCAGGGTCATCTACATATACAGCGAAGATATCGTCACGCTGCTGATCGACGCCATGAAGACCAAGAACGTGCATGGCAACTCCGTGGAAGAGATCAAGGAGCGATTCATGGAATGCGATTTCCTGCTCATCGACGATATCCAGCGCATGAAGCAGTCTGCTTCTCAGGAGATCTTCTTCAATCTGTATAACAAGCTGATCTCCGCAAACAAGCAGATCATCATCACCAGCGATATCCATCCCAGCGAGCTCAAAGGCATCGAAAACCGCTTGATCTCGCGCTTTCTGAGCGGTCTGAAGGTCCGGGTGGCTTCTCCGGAATTTGAGACGGCGAAGGCCATCTTGAAGAAGAAGATCGAAGGAAGAGATGAGACGGTCATGATCGAGGATGAGGTCCTCGATTTTATCGCCACCAAGTTCTCCAGCGACGTGCGCAAGCTGGAAGGTTCGCTGAATGAACTGTTCTTCAAGGCGATCCTGGATAATCCCGGGATCATCGACCTGAACTTCGCCCGCAGAGTATTCGAAGATGAGCCGATCATCGTCATGGAGGAAGAGCTGAATGTCAGCCGGATCAAAAAGTGCGTCTGTGAGTATTATGGCCTGACTCAGACACAGATCGAATCCAAATCGCGGACCAAGCAGATCGCGAATGCGCGGCATATCGCCGTCTATCTGTGCAGGGAACATCTGCAGATCCCCTTTGTCAAGATCGGCATCGAATTCGGCAACCGCGATCATTCGACGATCATGTCTTCTTTTGAGAAGGCGAAAAAGCTGATGAAGAAGGATAATGCGTTCAATACGGCCGTGCGGCAGATCGAATCCAAGCTCGGCATACAGTAGTTTTCCGCATCCTTCCACATTTCTTCCACATGTTTTCCATAGGGAAAAATGAAGGATATCACGATAAATCAGGCATATTCTCTACTTTTCCACAGTTTTCCACACCCTTATTATTGTTATTATATAAAAAAATATAAATAAACAGAAACAGGAGGTCCATGATGAATTTCACAATCAACAAGCGTTTTTTCTATGACAGGCTTTCAATCGTTTCCAGAGCCATCTCTGTCTTTTCACCGCTGCCGGCATTCTCCGGGATCAAGATCGATGTCAGCGCGACCGACATCGTATTGACCGGAAGTGATTCAGATATCTCTATCCTTTCGACGATCACGCCGAGTGAAGACAACGCGCTGACGATCAATGATGTAGGCTGCATCGTCATCGAAGCCAAATATATCTTGGAGGTCGTCCGTAAGATCGAAGGCGACATCATCGAATTTGAAGTGCTGGATGATACGCAGACCAGGATTTCCGGCGATCGTTCTCAGTTCAAGATCAACGGCATGAAATCGACCGATTATCCTGCCATCGATTTCTCCCGGCCAAAGGATACCTTTGAGATCGAAGCCGATACGCTCAAGGAGATCATCACGCAGACCTGCTTTGCGACCAGCGACCGAGAGACCCGTCCGGTCCTGACCGGCGTGAACTTCTCCTGCCATGACAATCAGCTTCAGTGCGTGGCCACGGATTCCTACCGGCTGGCGCGTAAGATGATCCCGCTGGAGTCTGCGCTGCAGTTCAACATCACGATCCCGGCAAAGAGCCTGCAGGAAGTATATAAGAGCATCAGCGGTGAAAAATCCGTCGTGATTTCTGTCGATAACAAAAAAGTGCAGTTTCTGATCGACAATACGATCATTCAGACGCGATTGATCGACGGCGCTTATCCGGAAACGAGCCGGCTGATCCCTTCATCTTTCAGCTACGAGCTGCGCATCGATTCTCATGAGCTGCTCAGCGCGATCGACCGTGCCAGCTTCATCAAAAATGACGGCGTTTACATCATCCGTTTCCGTCTGGATGAACAGGAGTGTGTGCTGACTTCCAATTCAGCGGAAGTCGGTTCTTCCATCGAGGTGCTGTCCAACGCGGCATTTACCGGCACTCATCTGGAGATCAGCTGCAACGGACGTTATGTGTTCGAAGCGCTGAAGGCCCTGAAACAAGGGGAGATCGTCATCCGTCTGTGCGGGGAGATGAAGCCGTTTACGATCCAGTCTGCCGATGAGGAAAGCGTGACGATGCTGGTCGTTCCGCTGCGTACGTATTCTTGAGAAATTGACCGAAATATAACAAAAAAGGCCCTTTTTATGCTATAATATTATAGATGCGGAAAGGGTCTTTCATTATGGAATTTCATGTAAAAAACGGGTATATCACCCTGGGCCAGCTGCTCAAGGCATGTGACTTGATCTCCAGCGGTGCGGAGGCAAAATCTGCCGTGAAGGAAATGAAGATCACGGTCAACGGCGAGCCGGAAGCACGGCGGGGAAGAAAGCTGTATCCCGGGGATACGGCAGTCATCGAAGAGACGACGATCGAACTGAAATGAGAATCACTCGGATGAGGCTGGTCCATTTTCGAAACTATACGGATGAGCGTGTCAGTTTCGATGATGGCATCCAGCTGATCTGCGGGAGCAATGCACAGGGGAAGACGAATCTTCTGGAGGCGCTCTATTTCTGTTCCACGGTGCGTTCGCATCGGACGGCACAGGATCGGGATCTGATTCAGAATGAGGAATCTTCCTTTCTGATTGACCTTTCCCTGTATCGGCGCGGCCGCAGCGAACAGCTGCGCGTATGCGTGAACGAGAGGGGGAAAAACCTTTTCCTGCATGGCAATCCGGTCCGCAGAGTATCTGATTTCATCGGCGAGGTCAACGCGGTGCTGTTTTGTCCGGACGATATGAATCTGTTCACTTCTTCGCCGCGGATCAGACGGAGGTTCATCGACATCGAGCTGAGCAAGCTGTCGCGGCGCTATACGCAGACGCTGGGGCTGTTTCAGAAGCTGTTGAAGGAGCGCAATGCCCTGCTCAAGCAGAATGCGCTGGATGAGGTCTATCTGCGCGTGCTGAGCGAGCAGATGGCCGATTGTGAGATCATCATCATGAAGCAGCGTCAGACGTTCCTGCAGGAGCTCTTCGCGCTGTGCAGGCCGTTTTACCGCAGCCTGGCTCAGGATGACACAGAGATCGGCTTTACGTATCATACTTGTCTGGACAGCGATCATCTGGATGACCGTGAGATGCTCTTGCAGAAATACGAGAAAGGCCGTCAGCGGGATCTGCTGAGCGGTCAGACGAATATCGGCGTGCATAAGGACGATGTCACATTCACCGTAGACGGACAGAATGTGAACAGCTTTGCGAGCCAGGGACAGAAACGCACGCTGCTGCTTTCGATGAAGGCGGCGCTGTGCGTGATGATAAAAGAAAAGATCAAGGAATATCCGATACTGCTGCTGGATGATGTGTTCTCGGAGCTGGATGAGGGAAGGAGACAGCGTCTGCTTTCCATCCTGCCTGCGCAGATGCAGATCTTCATCAGCACGACGGATCATCTCCGCCTGAACGAGACCGGGCGTCCGGTCAGTTTTTATGAAGTGGAAGGCGGCAGGATTTTAAGGAGGTAAGGCTATGCGTGAAGAGAAATCAGCTGAGATTCTGGAGATGGAAAACATCCATGTGGATCATTCCTATACCGCGGATGACATTCAGGTCCTGGAAGGACTGGAAGCAGTGCGGAAACGCCCGGGAATGTATATCGGAACGACCGGCGCGCGCGGCCTTCACCACCTCGTCTGGGAAATCGTGGACAACGGCATCGACGAAGCGCTTGCCGGCTATGCCGATGAGATCGATGTCGTCATCGAGAAAGATAATGTCATCTGTGTGAGCGACAACGGACGCGGCATGCCGGTCGGTATCCATGAAAAGACCGGCATCTCCGCCGTGGAGACGATCATGACCGTGCTGCATGCCGGCGGCAAGTTCGGCGGCGGCGCATATAAAGTATCCGGCGGCCTTCATGGTGTCGGCGCCAGCGTCGTCAACGCGCTTTCTGAATGGCTGGAGGTCACCGTGCATCAGGATGGAAAACGATACTTCATCCGCTTTGAGCAGGGCGGTCATCCTTCCGCGCCGCTCAAGGAGATCGGCGCCAGCGATCGGCACGGCACGGTCGTGCGCTTCAAGGCCGATCCGCTGATCTTCACTGAGACGACAGAATATGATTTTGAGACATTGAACACGAGGATCCGGCAGCTTGCCTTCCTCAACCGCAATATCCGCTTGAATCTGCGCGATGAGCGCGGAGATGAACCGGTGAGCCGCTCTTACTGCTATGAAGGCGGGATCATCGAATACGTCCGTTATCTGAATCAGAACAAGACCGTGCTGCATGATGAAGTCGTCTATGTCGAAGGCTTGCAGCAGGGGATCTTGGCTGAGATCGCCATGCAGTACAACGACGGCTATATGCCCAATATCTATTCCTTCTGCAACAACATCAACACGCAGGAGGGCGGTACGCATGAAGACGGATTCCGTCTGGCGTTGACGCGCGTATTGAACAATTATGCGAAAAACAACAACATGCTCAAGAAGGACGAGACGCTGTCCGGAGATGATGTGAGGGAAGGACTGACGGCCATCATTTCCATCAAGCATCCGGATCCGCAGTATGAGGGACAGACGAAGACGAAGCTGGGCAACTCCGAGGTGCGCAAGATCGTCTCCAATATCCTCGGCGAGCAGCTGGAGCGTTTCCTTATGGAACATCCGGATGTCGCCAAGACGATCGTCGACAAGGCCATCGTGGCCGGTAAGGCGCGTCTGGCCGCTAAGAAGGCGAGAGAGCTGACGCGCCGCAAGAGCGCGCTGGACGGCATCTCTTCGCTGCCAGGAAAGCTGAGCGACTGCAGCTCGAGAAACGCAGAGGAATGCGAGATCTACATCGTCGAGGGTGATTCTGCCGGCGGAAGCGCCAAACAGGGCAGAAACTCCCGTACCCAGGCCATCCTGCCGCTGCGCGGAAAGATCCTCAATGTCGAGAAGGCGCGGATGCACCGCATCTTTGAAAACGCCGAGATCCGTTCGATGATCACTGCATTCGGCTGCGGCATCCAGGATGAGATCGACCTGAGCAAGCTGCGCTATCATAAGATCATCATCATGACCGATGCCGACGTCGACGGCGCGCATATCTGTACGCTGATGCTGACGTTCTTCTATCGTTTCCTGCGTCCGGTGATCGAAGGCGGTTATGTGTACATCGCGCAGCCGCCGCTGTATAAGATCCAGAAGGGCAAGAAGATCGCCTATGCCTACAAGGAAGAACAGATGGGCGCGCTGAAAGCTGAATTCAAAGATAACTACAAGATCCAGCGTTACAAAGGACTGGGCGAGATGGACGCGGAACAGCTTTGGGAGACGACCATGGATCCAGAGAACCGCACCCTCAAGCAGGTGACCATCAATGACGCGATGGAAGCCGACGCCGTATTTGAGATGCTGATGGGTGAGGATGTCGGACCGCGCCGCACCTTCATTCAGGAAAATGCGCGTTATGCCAACCTGGACATTTAAGGAGGTAGATGTACATGGATACAAATTATGACAAGCTGGAACAAGTAGACATTTCCAGGGAGATGCGGACATCTTTCCTGGACTACTCGATGTCTGTCATCGTCCAGCGTGCGCTTCCCGATGTCCGTGACGGCATGAAGCCGGTACACCGGCGTATCCTGCATTCCATGAACACCTTGGGGATCACCGCTTCCGTAGCGCATAAGAAATCCGCGCGTATCGTCGGAGAGGTCATCGGTAAATACCATCCGCACGGCGATACGGCGGTATATGACGCCATGGTGCGCATGGCGCAGGACTTTTCCTACCGCTACCCGCTGGTCGACGGACATGGCAACTTCGGTTCGATGGACGGAGACGGCGCGGCGGCCATGCGATATACAGAAGCGAGGATGTCCAAGATCTCCATGGAGATGATGAAGGACATTCAGAAGGATACCGTAGATTTTGAAGATAACTATGACGGGGAAGAAAAGGAACCGGTCGTCTTGCCGGCGCGTTTCCCAAACCTGCTCGTCAACGGTTCGGTGGGCATCGCGGTCGGTATGGCCACCAATATCCCGCCGCATAATATGGGCGAGACCATCGATGCGACGCTCGCCATCATGGATGATCCAGACATCACGGTGAGCGATCTGATGGAAAATTACATCCCAGGACCGGATTTTCCGACCGGCGGCATCATCCTCGGCCGCTCTGGCATCCGCCAGGCTTATGAGACCGGACGGGGAAGCATCATCATCCGTTCAAAGGTAAAGATCGAAGAGATGGACAATGGCAAGAAACGCATCATTGTCTATGAGATCCCTTATCAGGTCAACAAGGCGACCATGATCGAAAAGATCGCTTCGCTGGTCAGGGAGAAGGTCATCGACGGCATCACTTATCTGAACGACGAATCAAACCGAGACGGTGTGCGCATCGTCATCGAGCTGCGCAAGGATGTGCAGGAGTATGTGATCCTGAATCAGCTGTACCGGCTGACGCCGCTGCAGACTTCCTTTGGCATCAACATGCTTTCCCTGGTCAACGGCGCGCCGAAACAGATGGGCATCAAGGAGACGCTGCAGCATTATGTCGATCACCAGGTCGAAGTGACGACCAGACGCACCCGGTTCGATCTGAAAAAGGCAGAGGACCGCGCTCATATCCTGGAAGGCTTTCGGATCGCGCTCGATCATATCGATGCGATCATCGCGCTGATCCGCGCCTCCCGCAATGACGAAGAGGCGATGCAGGGGCTGATGGAGCAGTTCGCTTTATCAGAAGTACAGGCCAAGGCCATCCTGCAGATGCAGCTGCGCAGGCTGACCGGACTGGAACGAGACAAGATCGAGACAGAGTATAACGAGCTGCTCGCGACGATTGCGGATCTGCGCGATATCCTTGCCAATGAATCCCGTATCCACGAGATCATCCGGCAGGAACTGAGCGAGGTCAAAGAAAAATATGGCGATGAGCGCCGTACAGAGATCTCTGATTCCGGAATGGAGATGGACGATGAAGATCTGATCCCGGTGGAGGATGTCGTCATCACGATGTCCACGAGCGGATACATCAAGCGCGCTCCGATCGATACATATAAGACACAGCAGCGTGGCGGACGCGGCGTCAAGGGCATGTCGCTCAACGAAGATGATGTCATCGAGACACTGATCACGATGTCCACGCACGATCATCTGTTGATGTTCACCAATCTTGGCCGGGTATACCGGCTGAAGGGCTACAACATCCCCAATGCGTCCAGGACATCGAAGGGCCTGCCAGTGGTCAATCTTCTGAGCTTGGAAAAAGAGGAAAGCGTGACGGCACTGGTTCCGATGAAGAAGGACTCACCGGCTCAGTATCTGTTCTTCGTGACGCAGAAGGGCTTGGTCAAGCGGGTAAAAATAGAAGATTTCGACTATATCCCGCGGAAAGGAAAGCTCGCCATCCAGCTGCGTGAGGATGATGAGCTCATCAATGTCAAGCTGACCAGCGGTGAAGATGAAATCTTGATTGCTGGTTCCAATGGCAAGGTCATCCGCTTTGAAGAAGATGAGGTCCGTCCGATGGGCCGCACGGCCAGCGGTGTGCGCGGCTTTAATACCGATGGCGGGACCGTGGTCGGCGTAGCCGTCAGCCACGAAGGAAAATATCTGCTTTCTGTTTCAGAGAATGGCTATGGCAAACGAAGCGAGATCGATGAATATCGTAAGACCAACCGAGGCAACAAAGGCGTCAAGACGATCAACGTGACGACCAAGACCGGTTCGCTGGTCACCGTCCGTGCGGTCAATGGCGATGAAGATGCTATGATCGTCACCGATAAGGGGATCATCATCCGCATCGCGCTGGATCACGTCGGCGTTTACGGGCGCAATACCCAGGGCGTCAAGCTGATCAATGTCGCTGATGATGAGACGGTAACCAAAGTTGCAGTTGTGGCTAAAAACGAAGAAGAACAAAGCGAAGAATGATATCCATAGGAAATTTTCCGATCAGATCACAAGGAAAATTTCCTTTTTTTCAAATTTTTTTGAATATCGTGCAATAAAACATCCTCCGTATGCATTGATTAAGTGAAAAGGCCTTTGAGAAGTAAAAAAAACGGAGGAAAATGAACATGAAAAAGTATTCGATCTTATTATCCGCGGCCCTGATGATGGGTCTGGTCAGCGGATGCGGCAGCGCTACCGGCGGCGAAGAGGTATCTACAGTCATCACGATGGATGTCAATCCAAGCATCCAGATGCGTTTGAACAGAGATGATGCAGTCGTCTCTGTCATCGGAGAGAATAAGGAAGCAGAAGAGATCCTGAAGGATATGGATCTTGAACAGACCGATATGACCGTGGCAGTCAATGCGGTGATCGGCTCGATGGTCAAGCAGGGGTATCTGACGACAGATAACAATACCGTGCTGCTTTCCGTAGAAAACGATGATGCAGATGAGCGTTCCAGAGTAGAGAAGGAGCTGAGCGAAAACATCTCCTCTACGCTGAGCACATATGATATTTCCGGCGCGATCCTGGCACAGGACATGGATATCGATGATGATATGGAGACCATCGTCAACAAATATGATATTTCTTATGGCAAAGCGGCATTGATCGAAGAGATCTTGGAAGAACGCAGCGATTATCAGATCGAAGATCTGGTAAAGCTGAGCGCCCAGGAACTGATCTTGATCTACGAGTCAGTCGATGATGACCGGGATGTCAGCAAGATGACCGGTACGGTCAGCACATCCAAGTATATCACGCGGGATGAAGCGCTGAATATCGCGTTGAGCAATGCGAAGAAGGCGAAGAACGAAGTATCCGGGCTGGAAGTAGAATTTGGTTATGAAGACGGACGTCTCACTTATGAGATCGAATTTAACGCAGACGGCTTTGAATATGAGTATGAGATCGACGCGCAGACGAAAAAGGTCGTCAGAAGCGTAGACCGCGATGATGACGACGATGATGATGACCGCAAGAATACGCAGTCTTCATCCAGCTCATCTAATTCTGGCAGCAGCTCTTCACAGGGAACCACCAACAGACAGCCATCATCATCGAACAACAATAACCGATATGATGACGATCGCTATGATGATGACTGGGATGATCGTGACGATCAGGATGACGACCGTTACGATGATGACTGGGATGATCGCTACGATGATGACGATCGTTATGATGACGACTGGGATGACGATGATGACGATTGGGACGATGACGAC
>UMLM01013908.1_pt1 | contig 13272 bp, 8 predicted proteins | sample 1966571 | NCBI WGS metagenome assembly UMLM01 (sample SAMEA4836203, study PRJEB28245) | human gut metagenome | biome: gut microbiome; material: fecal sample | place: Denmark | collected 2008 | reverse complement strand
TTCCCTGCCGCTGCGGCTGCTGGGCAGCTACTTCCACATTGCCATGAACGGTGCCGCTTCGGCAGAGAAGATCTTCAAGCTTCTGGCAGCGGAAGAGCCTGCCGATGGTGACCGCGTGCCCGGAGAGAATACGACTCTGAAGCTTGAGCATGTCACCTTTGGCTACGAGAAGGACCGCACCATCCTGAACGATGTCTCCTTTACCATTCCGCAGGGCAGCTTTGTCTCGCTGGTGGGTGAGAGCGGCTGCGGCAAAAGCACCATTGCGGCGCTGCTGTCCGGCAGCCGCACCGGCTATACCGGCAGCGTGACGCTGGGCGGCGTGCCGGTGCAGGAGCTGCAGCAGGAACAGCGTCTGCGAACCCTGACGCTGGTGCCCCACAACGCCGCCATCTTCAAGGGCACGGTGGAGAGCAACCTGCGCATGGCAAAGCCGGACGCGGACGAGGCACAGCTCTGGGCGGCATTGGAACAGGTGAACCTGGCCGATTTCTGCCGCAGCCAGAACGGCCTGCAGACCGCTCTGCATGAGGGCGGCAGCAATCTTTCCGGCGGCCAGCGCCAGCGCCTTGCCATGGCCCGCGCCCTGCTGCACGATACGCCCATCTACCTCTTCGACGAGGCTACCTCCAACGTGGATGCCGAGAGCGAGAACGACATCATGCAGGCCATCCACAGTCTGGCCGGAAAAAAGACGATCATCCTGATCTCCCACCGTCTGGCAAACGTGGTGCACAGCGACTGCATCTATGCAATGAGCAATGGCCGGGTGATCGAGCAGGGCACCCACGCCGAGCTGCTGGCAAAGCAGGGGGCCTACAGCCGCCTGTATCTGGCGCAGCGGCAGCTGGAAACACTGGAAGAGGAGGATGCCTGAGCATGAACAAGAGCAATCATCGCAGCCCCTTTGCCATTGTGGGACGGCTGATCGTACTGGTAAAGCCCATGCTGCCCGTTATGATGGCAGCGATCGTGATGGGGGTGGCAGGCCACTTCTGCGCCACCTTCATTACCATCTTCGGCGGTTTTGGCATCCTGCGTGCGCTGGGGTTTGCAAGCCCGGTGAGGACCGTGGGCACGGCCTTTGCCTGCATTCTGGTGTTTGCGCTGCTGCGCGGCGTTCTGCGTTACGCAGAGCAGGCATCCAATCACTATATCGCCTTCAAGCTGCTGGCCCTGATCCGCGATAAGGTATTCGGGGCGCTGCGCCGTCTGACCCCTGCAAAGCTGGAAGGCCGTGACCGCGGCGACCTGATCTCGCTCATCACCGCCGACATCGAGGCGCTGGAGGTGTTCTACGCCCACACCATTTCGCCCATCTGCATCGCGTGCATCTGCGTCATCGGCATGACGGGCTTTGTGGGCAGCTGGCACATCCTGCCTGCGCTGGTGCTGCTGGCGGGCTATCTGCTGGTGGGCGTGGCCCTGCCGGTGTGGAGCGCAAAGCGCAGCGACCGTGCCGCCCGGGAGTACCGTCAGGCACTGGCCGATACCAACAGCTATGTGCTGGAAAGCCTGCGCGGCCTGAAGGATACCCTGCAGTATCAGGACACCGCAGCCCGCGCCGAGGGCATCACGGCCCACAGTGAGATGCTGGGCGAAAAGCAGAAGGCGATGAAATACCGCGAGGGCCTGACCGTGGCCATCACGAACACCTTGATCCTACTCACGGTGCTGGCCGTGCTGGGTGTGAGCCTGAACCTTTACCAGAACGGTAAAATGGACGTGGAGGGCGTACTGGTGTGCACCCTTTCGGCCCTCAGCTCCTTTGGCCCGGTGGTGGCGCTGGCAAACCTTGGTGCCAGCCTGACGCAGGTGTTCGCCAGCGCAGACCGCGTGCTGGACCTGCTGGACGAACAGCCCGTCACCGCCGATGTGACCGACGGCACAGACACTGCATTTGCAGGTGCTGCGGCAGAGCATGTGAACTTTGCCTATGCCAATGAGGAGGTGCTGCATGACCTGAGCCTGACCATTCCGGAAAAGAAGATCGTGGGCATCACCGGCCGTTCCGGCAGCGGAAAGTCTACCTTCCTGCGGCTGCTGATGCGCTTCTGGGATGTATCCAGTGGCAGCATCCGCTTTGGCGCAGAGGATATCCGCCGCGTGAACACCGCCGCCCTGCGCGAACAGGAAAGCCTTGTGACGCAGGAGACCGAGCTGTTCGACGATACCATTGAGAACAACATCCGCATTGCAAAGCGGAATGCCACCCGAGAAGAGGTGGAAGCAGCCTGCAAAAAGGCTGCGCTGGACGGCTTTATCCACAGCCTGCCCAAGGGCTATGATACCCCGGTGGGTGAGCTGGGCGGTGCACTTTCCGGCGGCGAGCGCCAGCGCATCGGTGTGGCGCGTGCCTTCCTGCATGATGCACCCTTCCTGCTGCTGGACGAGCCTACCTCCAATCTGGACAGCCTGAATGAGGGCGTGATCCTCAAGGCTGTGCGGGCAGAGTGCAAAGACAAAACGGTGCTGTTGGTCTCCCACCGCAAGTCTACCATGGCTGCGGCAGATATCAGCTTTTCGGTGGAAAGCGGCCGGCTGAGCTGAAAACAGAACAGCGCAAAAAAAGCCTGTCTCGTAAAATGAGACAGGCTTTTTTGATGGAAAGCTCACTTCAGAGCATTCAAAATCTGGTTTGCAATGTACTGGTGGCCCTTAACGGTGGGGTGGCCGTCGGCAGCGGTCTGCGCACGGGGAATGTCCACATAGATCAAGCCTTCCTGTGCGGCAAGGTCTTTGGCAAAGCGGTTCAATTTGCTGAAATAGCTGTTCCATGCGGGCAGCAGCGGCACGGGATTGGTGTAGCCCAGCAGCACGATTTTGGCATCCGGGTTCAGTGCACGGATACCGGCCACGATCTGCGGCAGGCTGGCGGTCACATTGGTATAGGCCTGATCGCAGATCTCATCCATGCCGCGGAACAGCAGGCGGTTGGTGGCGCGGCTCTCGTCAAAGGTAAGGGTCATACGGTTCAGCGCTTCGAGGAAGAGCCCCAGCTTCTGGAAGTTGAAATCACGCAGGGCACCGCTGACCATCAGTGCGGCAAGCTGCTCGCTCTTCCAGTTGGTGGCCTCGCCCAGACCCACGATGCAGGGCACCAGCGCGTCGTTGGAGCCGATCTGGATGGAAATGATATCGGCCTTGCGCAGATACTCCTGATATTCCGGGTAGACGTAATATGCGCCGGAAGCCTGATTCATCTTGGGCATGGCGCTGTTCTGCACCATATCCAGCATGTCAGGGCTCATCAGGCCGGGCAGGCCCAGATTGATGGCGTGCTGGCGGTCCAGCCCAAGGCCCTTGCCCACAAGGGCGGTGTAGCATTGGGAAGGGTAGCCCTCAAAGTTCGGCTGCAGATCGTAGCCGATCTGGGCGATGTTGTATTTCATATCGGCAAGGCCGACACCGGAGGTGATGCTGTCGCCCAGCGCCACATAGGTGAGCTGCTGCTCCGGTTCGCCGGCTGTCTGGGCATCGGCGGGCAGGGCGGCCTCCTGCTCGGCAGGCGCTGCGGTCTGCTCCTGCTGCACCTCTGCTGCTTCGGCGGCAGGCAGCTCCGTCTGTTCGTCGGCAGCAAATGCAGGCATGGCCAGCAGCACAAGCGCTGCCGCTGCGGCCAGAAAGCTGGCAAACTTTTTGTTTTTCATTGTAATTCCTTCTTTCTGGAATGACTGCACCTGTGCGGCACAGCTGTTGTCTCTATGATAAAATGGAAAGTAAAAATTGTCAACTGACAAAATTCAAAAAATTGCGGCCATCGCTGCGTCCGTATTCTGTGGTTCCTTCCATACAAAAAAGCTCTCCCTTTCGGGAGAGCTCAGTATCAGAAAAATTACAGGGTGAAGTTCAGGATCAGTAATCGCGGGGAGTGATCTCCTCTTCCAGCTTGCGGTAGTCCACCTTGCCAACAGGAGTAAAGGGCATTTCGGAGATGAACTTGTAGCCCACCGGCTGCACATACTCCGGCAGCTCTTCATTGCACAGCTGGCGCAGTTCCCGCACGATCTGGCGCTTTTTCTTGTCGCCTTCCGGGTCCAGCACCACGTAGACGAAGGGCAGGCGGCCCTGCACATGGTCCTTATCGGTGCAGCCCACCACCGAGCACTGATGCACGGCCGGGTGGCGGCTGATGACGTTCTCGATCATGGACGGGAACACCTTGAAGCCATCGTGACGGATGATCATGCGCTTGATGCGGGAATCCAGATACACAAAGCCGTCCTCGTCCATGTAGCCGACATCGCCGGTGTGTGCCCAGATCTGGCCGTCTGCATGGCGGCGCAGGATCATGTCGGTCTCCTCAGGCTTATTGTAGTAGCCCTTCATGACGGTGGGGGTGCAGATGCAGATCTCGCCGCGCTCACCGATGGGCAGTTCGGTCTCGGTGCCAGGCTCAAAAATGGACACCACCGTGTTCAGCATGGGAATGCCCACGCTGCCGGGCTTGGTCACGTTGCCGGCGGCAACGGTAGCGGCAGAGGCGACCTCGGTCATGCCGTAGCCCTTGGCCAGCGGATATTCCACGTTGTGCGCCTTCAGGAACTCGTTCACAGTCAGCTCAGCGCCCAGCGGCAGCGAGTCGCCGCCGGCGGCATAGTTGCGGATGAAGGAGAGATCCTTCTTCTTCTTGAGCAGCGGAGAAGCTGCCATCTGCTGGTAGTGGGCCGGAACGCCGAACATGTGCTCGGGCTTGTGCTTCCAGATCAGTGCGCCCAGCTTGTCGGGGTCCAGATTGGGGATGATGACGACGTGCAGGCCCATGACCAGCGGCATGTGCACGCCGCAGGCATAGCCGTAGGCAATGAACGGAGGCATGACGTTCATCAGCTTCTGGCCGCGGCAGAACAGGTTGCTCTGGGCGATGAATTCGTGGGCCAGAGAGTTAAAGCAGTCGTCGGTCAGCATAACGCCCTTGGGGGAACCGGTGGTGCCGCCGGTGTGCACCACCACGCAGGCGTGCTGCGGGTCGTAGGGTTCGGCGTTCATGCTCTGATCCTTGCCCTGTGCAATAAAGTCCTTCCAGTGGATCACGTTGGACTTGTAGCGGTTCTTATCGGGGTTGGTCAGCTTGTAGCCAACGGCCAGATGCAGCGGCAGAGAGTCTGCGGGGCTGATGACCAGAACGCGCTCCACATTGGTGCGCTTTTCTGCCTTGTGGCAGCGCTCATAGGTCACATTCAGGCAGATCAGCAGGCGGGAATCTACCTCTTCGATGTACTCGTGGATACCCTCAACGCTGTAGCGTGGGTCCACCAGATTCAGCGTTGCGCCGATCATATCGACAGCGTAGAAGGCATAGATCACCTCGGGGGTCATCACGCTGACAACGGTGATGATGTCGCCCTTTTTTACGCCGAGAGCACGGAAGGCGGCAGCGGTTTTCTTGACATTCACAAAGAGGTCTGCAAAGGTGAATTTGCGGCCATAATACTCCAGAGCGGTCTCGCTCAGATGGTTCTTGTTCTGATGGCAGAGATACTCAAAGGCGCTGCACTTGGGCAGGGGCATGTCGATGTATTTCTGGTCATAGTACTTCAGCCAGGGCTTCGCAGTGGACGCATAGAGCGGTTCACGCTGTTCAGTAGTCATAGAATAAAGTCCTCTTTTCTTTCTTCTTCTTTTTATTGCCAAAAGCCGACAGCTTCGCAAAGAAGATGAAAGCCGCCGGTCAGAACACGCTAATAACTCAAAAATCAGAATCAATGATGCAGATTCTATTGTAGTGGAGCTGCCGGAGAATGTCAAGAAATAAACTATGAACGTTGCGTAAAAGTGCCGTAAAACAACGATTCAGCCCGAAATGTCGGGGGTCAGCGCAGCAGCCACTGCTCGGCTTCGGCAGCGCTGCACAGTACAAAATGCTCAGGCCGCAGTTCGCGCCACTGGGGGGCCTCTCTGGAGTAGTCGTGCATGGCGGGGTCGTACACCAGCAGCTTTTTCTGCCGCTCCCTGCGGGGGTCCGGCATGGGAATGGCGGAAAGCAGGCTGCGGGTATAGGGGTGGATGGCGTGGGCTGTCAACTCTTCGGCCCCGGCCAGCTCCACGATGCGGCCCTTGTGGATGACGGCGATGCGGTCGGAGATGTAGCGCATCACGGAAAGATCGTGGGCGATGAACAGGTAGGTGATGCCGCGTTCCTTCTGCAGGCGGCGCAGCAGGTTCAGCACCTGTGCACGGATGGACATATCCAGTGCGCTGATGGGCTCATCGGCAACGATGAACTCCGGCTCCACGATCAGGGCCCGGGCAATGCCGATGCGCTGGCGCTGTCCGCCGGAAAATTCGTGCGGGAAGCGGGAGGCAAATTCCGGCAGCAGACCCACGTCCAGCAGAGCCTGACGCACCTTTTCCTCCTGCTGGGCGGTGGAAAGATCAGGCCGGACGTTCTGCAGGCCTTCGCCCACGATGTAGCTCACCTTGGCGCGCTCGTTCAGCGAGGACTGCGGGTCCTGAAAGATCATCTGGATCTCTTTGATGATCTGCCTGTCCAGCTGGCGGGAAATTCTGCCGTTGATCTTCTGGCCCTTATAGAGGATCTCGCCGCCGGAGGTGGGCAGAATGCGCAGGATGGCGCGGCCAATGGTAGTTTTGCCACTGCCGCTTTCGCCTACAAGGCCGAAGGTCTCGCCCTTATAAATTTTAAAGTTGGCATCCTGCACAGCTTCATATGCTTTTTTGCCGGAGCCGTAGGTTACGTTCAGGTGGTTCACTTCCACAAGTACTTCGCGTTCATTTTCCATCTTACAGCCCCTCCTCTCGCAGCGTTTTTACCGCAGCAGGCGGCTCGATCTTGGGTGCCCGGGGGTCCAGCAGCCATGTTTTGGCCTTGTGGGTGGGCGTTACCTCAAAGTAAGGCGGGCGCTTGACAAAATCGATCTTCAGCGCCTGCGGGTTGCGGGGCGCAAAAGCATCGCCGCGAATTTCCGCAAACAGGTTTGGCGGTGTGCCCACGATGTTGAACAGGTCCTCGCCCTTCACGCCCATCTGCGGCATACTGGAAAGCAGTGCCCATGTGTAGGGGTGGCGGGGATCGTAATAAATTTCGTCAGCAGTGCCGATCTCCACAATGTCGCCTGCGTACATCACAGCCACGCGGTCTGCAATGTTTGCCACAACGCCCAGATCGTGGGTGATCATGACGATGGTCAGATCGTACTTGAACCGCATTTCCTTCAAAAGCTGCAAAATCTGGGCTTGAATGGTCACGTCCAGTGCGGTGGTAGGCTCGTCGCAGATCAGGATCTTGGGGCTGCAGGCCACCGCAATGGCAATGACCACACGCTGGCGCATGCCGCCGGAGAACTCGTGCGGGTACTGCTTAAAGCGCTTTTCCGGGTCAGAGATGCCCACATCCCGCAGGTATTCCAGCGTTTTTTCCTTGGCGGCAGCACCCTTTAAGCCCTGATGCAGGGCAACGGCTTCCATGATCTGTGCTCCGATGGTCTTCAGCGGGTTCAGGCTGGTCATGGGGTCCTGCATGACCATGGCAATCTCTCGGCCGCGTACCCGCAGCCAGTCCTTTTCGGTTCTGAGGTCAGAAAGGCGCAGCGGCTTGCCGTCCGCCATGCCGTAGTAATCAATGGTGCCGCTGGTAATGGAGCCGTTGGCATCCAGCAGGCCCATGAAGCTCTTGGTAAAAACGCTCTTGCCGGAGCCGCTCTCGCCTACGATGGCAAGCACCTCTCCCTGATAGAGGTCAAGATCGATGCCACGGATGGCGTGCAGCACTTTTCCACGCAGGTTGAACTGGATGTTGACATCTTTTGCGGAGAGAATGAGCTGGTTGTGTTCCATGATATCCCCTCCTTACTGCAGATGGTTCTTCGGGTCGGCAGCATCCGAGAAGGCGTTGCCGATCAGATAGAACGCAATGGTGACAAAGCTCAGGATGAGGGTGGGGTATAGCAGCTGGTAGCGCAGCCCGGCCTGCATCATCACCTTGCGGCCATCGTTGACCAGGTTGCCCAGCGAGGGGGTCTCCACGGAAAGGCCAAGGCCGATGTAGGTGATGAACACCTCGTTGCCAATGGCTTCCGGGATGGTGAGGGCCATGCGCAGCATGATGACCGAGACGAGGTAGGGCAGCAGGTTGCGCAGCACGATACGGATGGTGGGCGTGCCGATGCAGCGGGAAGCCACATTATAATCCCGGTCGCGGATAATGAGGATCTGGTTGCGGATGAAGCGTGCCATTTCGATCCAGCCCTTGATGGCCATGCCAAGGACCATGGTCCAGATGCTGGGGGTGGCTACATAGGAAATGAGGATCAGCACGATGGCGGTGGGAATGTTATCGAAGATGTTGTACAGCTCGGTGAACACAAAGTCCAGCCCGCGCACATAGCCCCACAGCACACCGGCGGTAATGCCCACCACAGCTTCGATGAGGGCCACGAAAAAGGCGATGGTCAGGCTGGTGCGTGCACCGGCCCAGATGCGTGCCCACAGGTCCTGACCGATGGAGTTGGAACCCCAGATAAAGCCGTCCTGCCCGGGGGCGATGTTGCGGTACTGGATGCCGGTCACAGGGTCCACGGCGCACAGGTTCGGGTCTGCCTGACCGGGCAGGTGGGGCTGGATGAAGGCAAAGGCAACCACGACCACCAGCGCGATCAGCAGGGCCACGGCGAACTTGTTCTTGAAAAAGGCACGGAAGGTGCTGCCCCAGTAGCTGTAGTTGGAGCTGGCGGTGGCTTCGGCCTGTTCCTCACTGAACCCGGCGGGGGTGAACAGCTCATCCTCCGGCAGATTTTCCCAGCCGGTGCGGCGCTGTGCCTGAGCAGCATTCAGCTGATCCTCCAGCTGCTTCGATTTTTCGCGTTTCAGAAAAGAGAGCATCAGCGTCCACCTTCTTTCTTACCAAAGTTGATGCGGGGGTCAATGAGCACCATGAGCACATCGCCCAAAATCAGGCCGATGATGCCCACGCAGGCGTACAGCAGCACGATGCCCTGCACCATGGTGTTGTCGTGGCGCTGCACACAGGTGACCAGCAGGCCGCCCATGCCCGGGATGCTGTACAGGCTTTCGATGTAGATGGAGCCGACGACGGTGTTCAGGAATGCGGAGGGAATGTACTGCACCAGCGGCACCATGGCGTTGCGGAATACGTGGTGCAGGGCGATATTGTTCTCGCTCACGCCCTTGGCGCGGGCCAGCTTGACGTAGTCCTTGTTGCTCTCGTCCACCATATAGCGGCGCAGCCACATGGCGTAGAACGCAAGGTTTGCAAGGCTCATGCTGCACACCGGCAGCACCCAATAGCGCCAGTTGGCGGCATCGAACAGCAGGCCCACGCCCATGGCGGTGGTGCCGTACATCTGGATATACAAAAAGTACACTGCCGCAGGCACCGCCTGAATGAGCACGATGAATGCCGTGCCCAGCTTATCCGGCCAGCGGCCCTTATAACGGCCCATGACAAGGCCCAGCGGGATGCCCAGCACAAGGCTCAGCAGCATGGCCAGCACACCCATTTCGATGGAAATGGGCAGCTTCTGGGCAAGGATCCTGGTCACGGGAGCGTTGAGCTTGTAAATGTGGCTCACGCCCAGATCACCGTGCAGCGCATCCCGCCAGAAATGGCCGATCTGCACCGGCAGCGGGTCCAGCAGGCCCATGGACTGCAGCCCGGCCTGGATCTGTGCCTCGGTCATTTTTTCGTAGTTTGCAAAGTAGCCTTCCACCGGCATGAGCCGCAGCAGGCAGAACACCAGCGTCACAATGACGAACAGGGTCAGAATGGAGCGCACGATGCGTTTTGCGAGATATTGCACCATAGACGTGCACCTCTCTTTTCTTTATAAATACAGATAAGTATAGAATAACGCAAAATCTTACGTTTGGAAAGTGATTTGTCGTTTTTTGATCGAAAGTTGTTGAAATGCCGTTTTCTGCTGCGGCCCTTCCGGTGAAAAAGTAAATCGGAAAAATCCGCAGATTTTTCCGATTTACAACTAAAAATAAATTTCCGCTGAAAATATCCAGAGCGTCAGCGGAGGATATTCAAATCAAAAACTCACCGCGCATCCCGGTTGGCGTTATACTCCTCCATGGAAACGTAATGGTCGAGGATGTGCACGCCCTTCAGACGGTTGGTGGAAAGGCCTGTGGGCGCGTACTGGCCCTCCCACAGGTTCAGGCGGGTGGCAATGTAGGGCGGCACCGGCATCCCCAGCGGGATGACCAGTGCATTCTCAATGAGGAAGGCTTCGGCATCCGCAAAGGCTTCGTACCGGGCATCCAGATCCTCGGTGATGGTTTTGGCGTTCTCCACCATGGACATGTACTGCATCACGAGGTCGGCGGTCTCGCCGGTCACGATGCCGTCCTCCACGCCGGTGCGCAGGAAGCTGTAGCAGGTGCCGCGGTCGCCGGCTTCCTGATAGAAGGGGTACACCTCGGTCTCGGGGTCGGAGTAATCGGCACCCCAGTAGTAGGACATCAGCTGGTAGGCACCCACCCGGCGCACCGCATTCAGGAAGTTGTCGGACGGACCCTGCGTGATGATGATGCTGATGAAGTCGAAGCCGTCGTTCAGCACGGCTTCCACCTGCTGCTTGAACACCTGACACTGCTTGTCCCAGTCCACCACAGCGGGGTTGTACGGATACTGGATCTTGATGGGGAAGGTGACACCGGCGGCGGTCAGCTCTTCCACGGCGGCATCACGGTACTCTTTGGCCTTGGCTTCGTCAAAGAAGTCGGAGAGGTTTGCAAGGCCGCCGCACTCAGTATAATCCACGCCTTTGCTGTTGGCACAGAAGGACGGCGGGGTGATGGTGTGCAGCTTGTAGTTATCGTAGCCTTCCGGCGCGGTGACGGCCAGCGTCACAGACGGATTGATGGCATACAGGAAAGCCCTGCGGAAGTTGGTGGAGTTGATGGCCTTGGCCCAATTGTCCGGCTCGTACTGGGCATCCACGCCGGTCACGGTCCAGTTTGAGAACTCGTGGCGGTAGGGCAGGAAGTTGAAGATGTAGAAGTAGCTCTTGCCGGTTTCCGGGCGCTCCATGGAAACCATGTCCTTGGTGGTGTCGTCGGCCAGCCAGCTGTCCAGAATGTCGGAGCTGATGGTAGCCTGATCAATCTCGCCGCGCTTGACCATCTCCGGGCCGCTGATCAGCTCTTCCTGATTGTAGATGTAGCGCACCGTGTCGATGTAAACGCTGTCGGCATCGTAGTTTTCAGGGTTCTTCTTCATCACCCAGTTTTCCAGCGGAGTGTACTCGGCCAGATAGAACGCGCCGCAGCTGCAGGCGGTCTCGGCACTGGTGCAGAACTGGTCGGCAAACTCCTCCAGCAGCGGGCCGTAGGCAGGCTCGTAGGGAGCATAGCTCACCAGGCTGAGGAAGCCGGGAAAGTCGAAGTTCAACGTGTAGGTCAGGGTGTGGTCGTCCACAGCCTTCACGCCCACAGTGGAAAAATCCACAGCCGGGTATTCGGTGGTGGTGCCGTCGGCGGCAGCAGCGGTCACGGTGCCGTTGGCATCAATGGCGTAGGTGGTGCCGTCCTCGGCCACGGTGCCGTTATTGGCGTTGTTGCGGTAAACGCAGTAGTTATAGTAGTCGTCCGCACCGGCCACATAGGGGGTGACAAGGCTTGCAGTGGAGGAAGCGTAGTCCGGGTTCAGCACATAGGCCAGCGCATCCACAAAGTCCTGTGCGGTCACAGGGCCAAGCACCTCGCCGTTGCAGTCCACCCAGTTCTCATCCCGCAGGTGGAACGTCCAGGTCAGGCTGTCGGCATCCCACTCCCAAGCAGTGGCAAGGCCCTCCCGGATCTTGCCGCGGTTGTCGTACTCCACCAGCGTGTCGATGCACTGAGTGCCGTGGTAAAGGTCCGGGTCAGCTGAGCAGACCAGATAGTTCAGGGTGGCGGGCTGACGGGAATACAGCACGGTGTAGGTGGAGCTGCTGCCGGCAGCGCCGGTGCTGCCGCCATTGGAAGCGGAGGAGCCGCCGCAGCTGCTCAGCAGACCAGCCGCTGCCACAGAAAGGGCGGCTGCGCCGCTGCCTTGCAGGAACTGGCGGCGGGAGATGGAATGAGCCATAGTAAAATCCTTCTTTCGTAAGATCTTGGCAAAAGCTTGCTTCGTGCTTTGGGATAAGAAAGGGGTAACGGAAATAGCTCCGTTACCCCTTTGTAACAGTCGGTGGCCACGGTGCGTGGTCTTATGGTCAGTATAGCATTGAATCTGTGCGCCGTCAATCGTTTTTCGGTGTGTCGGGCACATCCTTTTCTGCGGTGTTTTCCGGTGCGGCAGCAGGGGTTTCGTCCAGCGCGGCGGGGGCTGCTTTTTCCGGGGTCAGTGCTGTGATCACGGAACCGGCCGCAGCAGGCACGGCAGCGGCCGCAGCGGTTTCTGCGGGGGCGGCAGCCGTCTGTACAGCTGTCTCAGCAGCGTCGGCACCGGCTTCGGCTGCTGCCTTGGCGGCTTCCTCTGCAGCCTTTTTGGCTTCGCGTTCCTCACGCAGCTGCTTTGCCCGGGCGGCGGCTTCTTCCTGCCGCTTTTTGGTGCGGGCCTTGATGCGGCACACGGTGCACACACCATCCACACTGCCCGGCGCAATGGGCTTGCCGCATTCCTTGCACAGGGTCTTGGTGCATTTGTGTACACTTACCGGGCCAAGGGTGGTGAGCTGGCGCAGCTTCATGCCGTCGATGCCATGGTTGGAGCAGGAGGCCACGCACACCTCGCACTCGCTGCACTTCCACGGCGTGATGACGATGCGGGTCTGGCCGTCGGGCAGATCCTCCAGCTTCAGCGCACCGGCGCGGCAGGCCTTTTCGCACTTGCCGCAGCCAAAGCATTTATCGGTAAAGTTGGGCAGGTAGTAGCCGTACTTCAGCGGCGTTTCCATGGATGCCTTCAGCTGCTTTGTGCGCTGGTGCAGCAAAAGGCGGAAATCCACACCGCCGTCGTCCTCGCTGTGCAGGCCGGGCAGCATCTGCAGCAGCTTTTTGGTGCCACTTTTGGAGCCGTGGCTCACCTGCTCAAACATTTCGCGGCGGCTCAGCTCCTTTACGTGGTAGAGCGCTTCGTCCGGCTCGTAGGCCAGAGTGAACCGTGCCTCGAACATGGGCTGGCCAAAGAAATCCACAAGCCTTGTCAGCTCCTTGCGCAGCTGGGCGGCGCACAGGTCGTTCTCACATTCACCGCAGGGGGTCAGGTCCAGCACGATCTTTTTGTTCAGGGCAAGGTAGGCCAGTGTCTCCCATGTGAGGGCAGAGATGCAGGTGCGCACCATGGAATTTTTGCGGGTGGAC
>UMLM01004945.1_pt1 | contig 13294 bp, 9 predicted proteins | sample 1966571 | NCBI WGS metagenome assembly UMLM01 (sample SAMEA4836203, study PRJEB28245) | human gut metagenome | biome: gut microbiome; material: fecal sample | place: Denmark | collected 2008 | reverse complement strand
ACGAAGGAGACGCGTCCGGGATAGATCGAATGTTCTCCGCCGGTGGTATAGATCTTCCTGACCTTGAACTGCTCGGTCACAGCGGCGGCATACTTATCATAGTGCGCGTAGCGGTTCGTGATGACGACGGCATCGCGGTCGGCGCGGGCGATCGTGCCGGAGGCAGTGAGCGGGCTGGACTGGCCGTTGACCGTAACCGCGGTGCGCCAGCGGTCGGAGCTGAGCGTTTCCGTTTCCTTGACCGTCCATACCGTCCCGGCCGGGAGATCGGGGAAGGTGATGGTCTGGTCGGCCTTCAGGGACAGAACGGCTTTGCCGTTTTCAAACAAAACGCTTTGCAGCTCGTGCGCGGAATCTTCACAGGCGACTGCATCGTTGATGGGCTTCCCGTCTAGCGCGAGCGTGACGGTGACGCGGTAGGACGCGTCCGGGTCGGGCCGGTCGGACGAAGTGTCGTCGACCACGACGACATTCTTGGTCACGGCGAGGGAACCGATGCGCTGGTCGGTCACGGTGACGGTCGTTTCGCCGGTGAACAGGCGCGTGAGGTCGCGGTCGCCCAGATCGGTCTTCAGGTTTTTGTCCGGGTCACTGGCGACAATGGGCGTCTGCTCGATGTGGAACCAGAGCCAGCCCTCTTCGGCGTCCCAGGCGCGCTTTTCATTGTGGGAGTCGACCGGGATGTATCGCAGCGTATTGGCATAGTCATTCGGATCGAACTTCTTAGTGTCCAGCGTCAGGTCGACCGTATTTCCTGTTTTCTGCAGAGCACTGGTATTGGCCCAGCCGCTGGCCGCAGTTTTCTTGGTGCTGGTGATGTTGGTGAGGGTGCGGTCAATGTCGTCAGCGGTGGCAAAGGGGGTCATGGTCGGGACCAGATGGCCCTCCGCGACCGTGACGGCCACGCCGTCGTTGGCGGTGCCGGCGTCGGCCATCACGCCATGCTTGTCATCCACAAGGATGGGGACAGCCGTGGCGTTGACCTTGTAGCCCGCAGGCGCGCTGTTCTCAACGAGGTAGTATTGGCCCTCGGCGAGCACGTGGCCCTTGGACGGGAACTGCGCCTTGCCGTTTTCGTCGGTCGTGACGGTGTCATAAGCGCTTTTGCCCTCTTTGACGGACCAACCGGTATCGGTAATAGTCAGATCATCCTTCTTGTAGAGGGCGAAGGTCACGCCGTTGACCGGATCGTTGTTGTCGTCGAGCTTCTGCACGTTGAGGTAGTGCTTGACGTTGGGGATATAGATGGTGGCGGCAAACTGACGCTCGAAGTCTTCGCCGTCGACCCAATAGGTGTTCCCCTCATCGGCCTGAGAAAGCTTGCTTGCCGTGGTGTAATAGAACGCGACGGTGTAGGCTGTGTCCTTCTCGTTACTGCCGTTGACCCTTTTTCCGGTCCAGTAATAATATTCTCGGAGATCGCCGGGACAGTTTTTAAGTTCGGCCATGTAAGCGCCGTTGGTCGTGAGCTTGAACGCGACGGCGTTGCCATTGTCTGCCGCGCCAGCTCTCAGAGCCCTGATCACGGCCTCACGATAGCCCGCCTGACCGGTCCCGCGCTCATATACCCTCCAGCCGGACAGTGCGCTGCCGGTGACAACGCCCCATTCATCTGTGGCGGAAGGCTTACTTTGGCCGACGTTGTCCAGACGGCGCATGATGACGGCGAAGAGCTTGCCGCCGGCGGCAAGATGGGCCTTGCCGTCTGTGGAGATCAGCTCATGGCGGTCCTCATCGGTGACTGCGGTTCCCGGCACGTAATTGCTGCGGTCCGCGTTGACGAGCTGGACGCTTTCGCTGGTGGAGACAGTGCCCTTGAGACCGGCGTAGGTGCCGGTGGTCCAGCGGTGCTCCATATCATTGAAAAGGATAGATACCGTGTCGTTGCTCGTCAGCACGAGATAGATGTTCTCGTCGCGGCGATAGCCTTCGCGGCCCTCTGGCCGCTCCTGCAGGATCAGGTATTCAACGTGATGCTTGTCTGTCAGCTCGTTGAGGCTGATGTGTCCGCCGGTGTCGTCGTTGAGGACGAAGCGGCCGCCGCTGTCGGTCGTGCCGGTGGCCAGAAGGCCATCGGCGCCCTTGGAGGGGTCGATGACGTAACGCTCGCTGGAGGACGTGTCCGTGTTTTTCGTGGCGGCATAGAGGTCAAATTCCACGCCGTTCAGGCGGGTGCCGAACTGGTCGACCTTGATGCCGTCGGTCTCGGGGACGTAGGCGAGGTTAAACTTCATCGCGAGGTTCGAATCCGTGCCGCCGCGCTCGAGATAGAAGAGCTTCAGCGTGTGATAGGTGTTGTCGGCAAAGGTATCCTCGTTCCAATAGCTGGCATCGTTATAGCCGTTTTTGGACATGATGCTCTTCAGCGTGCCGACTTTCTCAGTGTTGACAATGATATCGCCGCTGACAAAGTTGATGGTCGTTGTGGCCTGATCGTGGATGCCGCCGAGGTCGGCCACAAGGACGCCGTCGATGAAGATCCAGACGTCATCGTCACCGGCAAATTCGAAGGTCATGGCTTTTCCGTTCTGCTGGGAAGTCATGCCGCCATAGCGCTGGATGAAGCGCGTGGTCATGGAGACGCCGAAGAAATGGCTGACACCGTTCGAGTTCGAGTCGGTATTCGTATTCGCCGCCAGGTTGCCGTTGTCGTCTACAGTGAAGACGTTTGCGGTGGAGGGATTGGTAAAGGGGAAGAACTGGCCCTGCTGGTTGCCAGCACCGATCTTCTTGATGCCCCAGGTGTCATAGACCTTGAAGGTCTTGGAACCTTCATCGAAATAGGCATAGTTGGCGCTCTGATAGCTTCCGCCAGCGGCCTTACTCTTGCTGTAGTCGGCGTTGTAGTAGTAATAGCCGTCGTCGTCGATCCGCAGGAGGCCGCCGACATCCCAGTACGTCTTTTTGCCGAGAGTACCGGTGGGAGTGCCGTCTTCCGTTGTGGCGTCAATCTGCTCAGACTGGTCGAACAGGTAGGCCAGAGATTCTTCAGTGGTCTGACCGTTGTTCAGATTGGACACGCCGGTGGATTTACCCGCGGTCAGGACGGGATAGCCATCTTTCAGCTGATTTTGTACGATCTCGGGGCGCGGGGCGGCACTGTGCGTATATGCGTTGATCGCCCCGGACTCTCTGTTAGTAAAGCGAAGATGATGGTCCTTGTTGATGCCGGTATTGTCCTGAGCAGAGTCGCCAGTATCATTCTTGGTCTGGCTTGTGACCCAGTAGTCAAACAGGTTGATCTGGATGCCTGCGGGCGTGACAGTGTCCTTGACGATGTGGTTTTCCAGCTGCTCCTCTGTGGGTGCGGCAGCCAGAGCGGCCGGGATCAGCGAGACAAAGATGGCCAGTGCGCAGAGCAGGCTGAGCGCGCGGACCGGATAATGATGCTTCACAAAATTACCTCCCCGGATGTCCCGATGGTCCGCCGGAACATCGATCTTGATTTTACTTATATTTTACATCTGCGAGGTAAAAAATGCAAGGAAATATGCTTTTTCTGACAAAGTGCTAAAAAATCTCGGGGGGGGTACTTGAAATTTGTATATAATAACGAAATGCGTGGCGAAAATATCTGAAAATTTTGTTGCATTTTTGCGGAAATTGCAAAATAAATGGATGTGCATGGAAGCAAAGGAAGCGTTTGGGCACTCAAACCGGGGCGAAGGAGAATTTGTATTTTACATGTCGAATTTGCAAGATTCCTGTCATGTTGATTATGTAGGGGCTGTCTGCGCCTTGCGCAGACTGGGGGAGAAACCCCGCCGCAGCGGAAAGCCTCCCTTGTGTAAAGGGAGGTGGCACGGCGAAGCCGTGACGGAGGGATTGTCACCTTCCGATTTTCATCACGCTAAAATAGGCGACGTAGGGGCGACCATTGGTCGCCCGAAGGCTCTCCTTATGAAAGGGGAGCTGTCTCGGCGAAGCCGTGACTGAGAGGTTTGAACATAACGACATGGACAACCTCTCCGTCATTTGCTCGTGATGCTCGCAAATGCCCCCCCCCCTTGTCAGGGGAGCCTTTATCTGCCGCAGCGTGCCACAAAAACAGAGGCCCCTCATTCGAGGAGCCTCTTTGCAAACCATATTTACTTGGCCTTGCCGAGGTAGGCGGCCTTGACTTCTTCATTTTCGGCCAGCTCGCGGCCCGTGCCGGACATGGTGATCGTGCCGGTCTGCATGACGTAGGCCTGATCGGCGATCTTGAGGGCCATGTTGGCGTTCTGCTCAATGAGCAGGACGGTGATGCCCTGTGCGTTGATCTCGCGGATGATGTCGAAGATGCCGCGCACGACGATCGGCGCGAGGCCGAGCGACGGCTCGTCCATCATGACAAGCTGCGGCTTCGCCATCAGCGCGCGGCCCACGGCCAGCATCTGCTGTTCGCCGCCGGAGAGCGTGCCGGCCATCTGCCATTCGCGCTCTTTCAGCCGGGGGAACAGGGCGTAGACGCGGTCGAGATCGTCGCGGATGCTCTCCTTGCGCAGATATGCGCCGATGCGGAGATTTTCCTCGACGGTCAGGTTCGGGAACACGCGCCGCCCCTCGGGCACGAGCGTGACGCCGCGAGAGACGATCTGGTCGGTCGATTTGCCGAGCAGCGGCTCGCCCTGGAAGGTGATGCTGCCGGACTTCGGCTTGACAAGGCCCGCAATGGTTTTCAGTGTGGTGGATTTGCCCGCGCCGTTCGAGCCGATGAGCGTGACGATCTTGCCCTGCTCAACGGTCAGGTCGATGCCCTTGACGGCTTCGATGCCGCCGTAGGAGACGACGAGGCCTTTGATCTCCAGAATATTACTCATCGTCGTCCACCCCCAAATATGCGTCGATGACGCGCTGATCGTTCTGAATTTCGGACGGGACGCCCGCCGCGATCTGTTTGCCGAAGTCGATGACGTAGATGCGATCGGAGATGTCCATGACAAGATCCATGTGGTGCTCAATGAGGAATACGGTCAGGCCGAAGTTCTCGCGCGTTTCGCGGATGAACGCGGTCAGCTCGTCCGTTTCCTGCGGGTTCATGCCGGCGGCCGGCTCATCAAGCAGGAGCAGCTTCGGCTCCGTGGCGAGCGCGCGGGCGATCTCGAGGCGGCGCTGCTTGCCGTAGGGCAGGGAAGTCGCCATTTCGTCCTTGAGATCGGCAAGGCCGACAATTTCAAGCAGCTCGAGCGCGCGGGCGCGCTGGGCGCGCTCCTCCTTCGCGTTCAGACGGAACGTGGCGGAGAAGACGTTGGACGTGCGGCGGACGTGCATCGCGGTGAGCACGTTTTCAAAGACCGTCATGGACTTGAACAGGCGGATGTTCTGGAACGTGCGGGCGATGCCGCGCTTGGTGATGGCGTCGGGCGTGCTGACGATATGCTGGTGGTAGCGGTCGGCGTTTTCGCCCGCGTAGAGCTTTTTCATCTTGCCGCGCGGATAGCTTTCGACGATTGGCTCGCCGTAGAACTCGACCTTGCCGTTCGTCGGCTCGTAGACGCCGGTGATGCAGTTGAAGGCCGTGGTCTTGCCCGCGCCGTTCGGGCCGATGAGCGCGACGATCTCGTGCTCGTAGATGTCCATGGAGAGGTTGTTCACGGCGACGACACCGCCGAACTGCATGGTGACGTTTTCTACATGAAGGACGTTCTGTTCCATGTTACTTGCCCTCCTTTCGCGGCTTGCGCCGGAGCAGGTCGGTCAGCTCGCGGTCGCCCATGATGCCCTTGCGGAAGAACAGGACGACGAGCATGATGATCACCGATACAATAGCCATACGGAAGCCATTCTTGAACAAGCCCGGAGCCTGAATCCCAAGGAATTCGCCGGAGTCGAGGCCGCGCAGCAGCCATTCGACGCTGGCAATGTAGAGGAAGCTCGTGATGACGGAGCCGGTGATCGAGCCGATGCCGCCGATGACGACGATGAGCAGGATCTCATAGGTCATCGTGCTCTTGAACGACAGCGCCTGCACTGCGCCCATGTACATGGCGAGCATGCCGCCGCCGACGCCCGCGAAGAACGACGAGATGACGAAGGCGAGGCGCTTGTGGTGCGCGAGGTTGATGCCCATGGCCTCGGCGGCGACCTCATCGTCGCGGATGGCCTTGAAGGCGCGGCCGTAGGTCGAGTTGACCATCAGCAAGATGATGCCGATGAAAATGGCAATCAGAATGAGATAGGCCCAGGCGTGGCCAAAGTCGGGATAGCCCTTGAGCAGGTTGGAGCCGTTGGTGATCGGGCCGAGGGCGTTCCACTGGAAGAACGCGCGGAGGATCTCGGCGAAGCCGAGCGTGGCGATGGCAAGATAGTCGGACTTCAGCCGAAGCACCGGCAGACCAATGAGGTACGCCATCAGCGCGGCGATCAGGCCGCCGATGAGCAGGGCGATGAGGATGCCGACGACGGTGCCCGCACCCTCGCCGAAGAGATTCGCGAACGTCTCCGGCAGGGAGAACTGGATGAGTCCGCCCTCAAACTGCTGGTACACGCCCGCACGCTTGGCGACCGGGATGCAGAGCACGGCATAGGCATACGCGCCGAGGAGCATGAAGCCCGCCTGACCGAGAGAGAACAGGCCCGTGAAGCCGTTGAGCAGGTTCATCGAGACGGCGACGAGGGAATAGACCGCGGCCTTCTTGATGACCTTGATGACGATGTGATAGCTGGGGAGGATGGAGTCGAGGTAGATGCACGCGCCGAGCAGAATGAGCAGGATGACGGCGACGATGAGCGATTCGCGATGCAGTTTTTTCGTCATGACGTACACCTCCTTACACTTTGTCGGTGACTTTTTCACCGAACAGGCCCGTGGGCTTGACGCAGAGGATCACGATCAGCAGCGCGAACGTGAATGCGTCGGAGAACGTGGAATAGCCGATGCCCTTGATCAGCTCTTCGCTCAGGCCGATGATGAACGCACCGACCACCGCGCCGGGGATCGAGCCGATGCCGCCGAAAACGGCGGCGACGAACGCCTTCAGGCCCGGCATACCGCCGGACGTGACCGCGACGTTCGGATAGTTTGTGAAGTACAGCATCGCGCCGACCGACGCCAGCGCCGAGCCAACGACGAATGTGAACGAGATGACCGAGTTGATCTTGATGCCCATGAGCTGCGCCGTCTCAAAATCCTTGGACGCCGCGCGCATTGCCATGCCCATCTTTGTCTTCTTCGTCAGCCAGAGCAGGACGAAGACGAGCAGGATCGTCAGCACCGGAGTGACGAGCGTGACGCGCTTGGTGGATGCGCCGAAGACGCTGATCGTATCGGAGATCCAGGGGATGGGGTTCGTCACGGGCTTTGGCAGGCCGCCGGTCAGGTAGAACGCAAGGTTCTGGATGAGGTAGCTCACGCCGATGGCCGAGATCATCAGCGACATGCGCGGCGCGCTGCGCAGCGGCTTATAGGCCGCGCGCTCGATCAGGAAGCCGAGCAGCGCCGTGCAGACCACGACGAGCGGCAGCGCGAGATACATCGGCAGCGAAGCCGTGAAATAAATCATCATCAGGCCCGCGACCATGAACACGTCGCCATGGGCGAAGTTGATCAGGCGCAGGATGCCGTAGACGAGCGTATAGCCGATGGCGATCAGCGCGTATTGACCACCGGCAGAGATGCCGTTAATGACATAGGGGAGTAAGCTCTGCATATAGGAGTCTCCTTTTTGCGCCGGATCTTTTCCGCTCGATGGGGAACAAGATCACGCCGCTGGATTTTGGTGTGGGATAACGGAGTATCCCCGCAGCAGATCGCGCAGGATGTGCTGCGCGGATCCTCCGTTATAAACGGGGTGCGACCTGATAGGGCAAAATGCCCTATCAGGTCGGAAATGTAGTTTACGGTCTGCGCGGTTTGGGGCCGGTGCTTACTCGACGCCCTGAACCGTGACGAACTCCCATTCGCCGGTCTCGGTGTTGGCGGTCTTGATGTAGGCCGCGTCGCGCTTGGCGTCGCCGATCTCGTCGAACTCGATCAGGCCGGACACGCCCTCGTAGGAGACGGACGGCAGCGCAGCCAGAACGTCGGCGGGTTCCGCAGAGCCGGCAGCCTTGATGGCCTCGAGCGCGGTGAAGTAGGCGTCATAGCCCATCGCGGTGACGGCAGAAACCATGTCGTTGCCGCCGTTGTTGGTCAGGGCGTCGGGGTTGGCGTTCATCCATTCCTTGATGCCGGCGTCGAATTCGGGGTTGCCGCCCTCCTGATAGAAGGTCGTGATCTTGACGCTGACGTCCTTACCCTTGGCGGACTCGACGACCATGTTGTTGTCCCACGTGTCGGAGCCGAGCAGCTCGCCCTCAAAGCCCTGCGAGGAAGCGGCCTCGATGATCAGCTGCGCATAGTTCGTGGAGACAGGAGCCATGATGACGCCCGCGTTCGCGGCCTGCGCGTTGTTGATGTAGGAGACAAAGTTCGCGGTGCCCTCCGGGAAGTCCTCGGAGACGACCGTGCCGCCGAGGGCCTCGAACGCCTGCTTGAAGTAGTAGACCAGGCCCTGGTCATAGTCGGAGCCGAGCATGGCCAGCGTGTAGGCGGTGGTCACGCCGGAGTTCCAGGCGTAGTTGGCAAGGACGGTGCCCTGGAACGGATCGAGGAAGCAGATGCGGAAGTAGACGTCGCAGTCTGCGGTGACCTGCGGGTTGGTGCAGGTGACGCCGATGGCGGGGACGCCGGCCTCGGCGAAGACCTCGCCGCCGGCCATGGAGACGCCGGAGCCGTAGGAGCCGAGGACGATGGAGACGTCACGGTTCATCAGTTCCGCAGCGGCGGACGGGCCGTTTTCGGCGGAGGTGCGGTTGTCAACGATCTCGAGCTTGACCTCATAGGTCTCGCCGCCGATCTCGACGGTGGGCTGTACGTAGTTGGCATACTGCATGCCGAGGATCTCCTGCTTGCCGCCGGCGCCGTTGTCGCCGGTCTGCGGCTCGAAGACGCCAATCTTGACGACCTTGTCGCCGGAAGAAGCGGCGGAGTCGCTCGAGGCGTCAGCCGAAGCATCGGAAGAAGCGGAAGCGTCGGACGAGCTGTCCGCCGGAGCGGCGGTGTCCGCCTTGGCGCTGTTATCGCCGCAGCCCGCGAGGACGCAGGCCAGCATCGCAATGCAAAGCAAAAGCGCAAGAATCTTTTTCATGTTCATTTCCTCCTTATCTGTCCACGCCACAAAGACAAGTGTGCGTGGAAAACTTATGTCTGACATTATAGCGTCGATGGAAGAAAAAAGCAAGCACTTTTTGCGCAGTTTGAAAGATTTTGTGAACTTGGCCGAAATTGTGTCGGAATCTGGGCGAAAAATGTCTTCGCTGTGCTAAATGGAAAAAGCCACAGTGGACTTTTGTTCGCGGCAGAGCGATTTTGCACCGCACAGTCGGCTGTGAATGTAGGGGCGGACGACTCTGTCCGCCCATCCCCGCCGCAGCGGAAAATGAAAAAACCGCTTCTCCTGCATGAAACAGAAGAAGCGGTTTAGGGTGTATCTGAAAACTGGGGGCATGTGAACAGTTTTCGGTTACACCCTACAATTACAGGTCGCAGTTGCCGACGGTGCGCGGGAAGGGGAGCACGTCGCGGATGTTCGAGATGCCGGTCAGGTACATGACGCAGCGCTCGAAGCCGAGGCCGAAGCCCGCGTGGCGCGTGGAGCCATATTTGCGCAGGTCGAGATAGAACTGATAGTCCTCGGGCTTGAGGCCCAGCTCGTTCATGCGGTTCAGCAGCGTATCATAGTTGTCCTCGCGCTGGCTGCCGCCGATGATCTCGCCGATACCGGGGACGAGGCAGTCCATGGCCGCGACGGTCTTGCCGTCGGGGTTGAGCTTCATATAGAACGCCTTGATCTCCTTCGGATAGTCGGTGACGAAGACCGGACGCTTGAAAATCTGCTCGGTGAGGTAGCGCTCGTGCTCGGTCTGGAGGTCGCAGCCCCAGAAGACCTTGTAGTCGAATTTGTCGTTATGCTCCTCGAGCATCTTGACGGCCTCGGTGTAGGTGACGTGACCGAAGTCGGAGGTCATAACATGGTGCAGCCGGTCGAGCAGGCCCTTGTCGACAAACTGGTTGAAGAAGGCCATCTCCTCGGGGCAGTGCTCGAGCGTGTAGGCGATGACGTATTTGATCATGTCCTCGGCGAGCTTCATATCGTCGGACAGGTCGGCAAACGCGATTTCCGGCTCGATCATCCAGAACTCGGCCGCGTGGCGCGTGGTGTTGGAGTTCTCGGCGCGGAACGTCGGGCCGAACGTATAGATGTTTTTGAAGGCCTGGGCGAACGTCTCGCCGTTGAGCTGGCCGGAGACGGTCAGGTTGGTCTCCTTGCCGAAGAAGTCTTTCGAGTAGTCGATCTTGCCGTCGTCGGTCAGCGGCGGGTTGGAAAGATCCAGCGTCGTGACCTGGAACATCTCGCCCGCGCCCTCGCAGTCGGAGCCGGTGATGAGCGGGGTGTGAACGTAGACAAAGTCACGCTCCTGGAAGAACTTGTGGATCGCGTAGGCGATGACGCTGCGCACGCGGAATACGGCCTGGAAGGTGTTCGTCCGCGGGCGGAGATGGCTGACGGTGCGGAGATATTCCATCGAATGGCGCTTCGGCTGGATCGGGAAATCCGGCGTCGACGGACCCTCGACGGCGATCTCGGCGGCCTGCACCTCAAAGGGCTGCTTGGCGTCCGGCGTGAGGACGAGTGTGCCGGTGACGATGACAGCCGCGCCGATGTTCAGCTTGGAGATCTCGGTAAAGTTCGGCAGCTCCGCGCCGTACACGATCTGTACCTGGGAGAAGAATGTGCCGTCGGAGAGATTGATGAAGCCGAAGTTCTTACTGGCGCGCAGATTGCGAACCCAGCCGCCGACCTTGACGGTCTGCCCGGCAAATTTTTCGGTTTCTTTGAAAAGGGAACGCACGGAGACGAGCTGTTCCATATTGTTTTCCTCGCTTTCGGAGTATATTTATTATTATATAATGTAGGGACGGCGGAAGCTTAGAGCAGCAGGATGCCCGCGTCGCGGCAGGCGGTCTGCGTGGCCTCGTCCCAGAGGCTGGACTGCACTTCGCCGATGTGGCACGTGCCGATCATCAGCATACAGAGCCGGCTCTGGCCGATGCCGCCGCCCATGGTCAGCGGCAGCTCGCCGTTCAGCAGCATCTTGTGGAACGGCAGCTCGCGCCGCTCTTCGCAGCCCGCGAGCTTCAGCTGGCGCGCCATCGACTCTTCGTCGACGCGGATGCCCATGGAGGAGATCTCAAACGCACATTCCAGCACCGGGTTCCACATCAGAATGTCGCCGTTCAGCGCCCAGTCGTCATAGTCCGGCGCGCGGCCGTCGTGCGGCTTGCCGGATTTCAGCTTGCCGCCGATCTGCATGAGGAAGACGGTGTGGTGCTCGCGCACGATGGCGTTTTCGCGCTCCTTCGGCGTCTTGTCGGGGTACATGTCCTCCAGATCCTGCGTCGTGATGAAGAAGACCTCGCGGTCGAGCTTCGTATGCAGGCTCGGGAACGCAATGCCGAGCGCGTCGTTCGTCTCGCAGACCGCGCCGACAATGTCGCGCACGGTGCGCTTCAGATACGCCTCATTGCGGTCCTCGCGGGAGATGACCTTCTCCCAGTCCCACTGGTCGACGTAAATAGAGTGGAGGTTGTCCACCTCTTCGTCGCGCCGGATGGCGTTCATATCGGTGAACAGGCCCTTCCCGACGTTGAACTCGTAGCGCTTGAGGGCCAGCCGCTTCCACTTGGCAAGCGAATGGACGACCTGCGCGTTGATGCCGACATCGGGAATGTCGAACGAGACGGGGCGCTCGACACCGTTGAGGTTGTCATTGAGGCCGGAATTTTCATCGACAAACAGCGGTGCGGACACACGGCGCAGATTGAGCGCATTGCCCAGATTCACCTGAAAATTGCTCTTGATGAACTCGATTGCCCGCTGCAGCTCATAGACGCTGAGCGGAGCATGATAGTTTTGCGGAATGGTCAGCTTGCTCATATGACAAACCTCACTTTCTTTACATTCTCGGACAAAAGCCCTGAAATAATACGCTATATTATACGCGATTGGCCGGGATTATGCAAGCGGGAATGAAAAATTTTCCGCTCTTGGGAAAGCCGTGGCGGAGCGGGCATCGGGCGGGCAATGCCCGCCCCTACGGTCCCTACCGGAACCACGATAAAATACGTAGGGGCGATGAAGGCATCGACCCCTACAGGGTGCGGCAAAAAATCGATGGAAGCGGGCGGACAGAGCTGCCTGCCCCTACATTATAAAATCGAGCATGGGGCGGAAAATCGGCGGGGAGGCGTCAAGTTTCTGCTTGTGTTCTATGGGAAAAGCGGTTATAATATCCTGTATGCGCGGAGCGGTATGCCGCGTTCGCGTGATCCTTATCTGGAGGAATTTTGATGATGTCTGCAAACAGCAGTTCCATAGAACAATATCTCCGGCCCGGCAGGCGGGCGCATCTGGTCGGGATCGGCGGCGTGTCGATGCGGCCGCTCGGCCTTGTGCTGCGGAGCATGGGCATGGAGATCACCGGCTCGGATATGAACGCCTCCGTCGCGACGGAGGAGCTTCAGCGCAGCGGGATCACCGTCTACATCGGCCACCGCGAGGAGAATATTGAGGGCGCGGACTGCGTCATCCGCACGGCCGCCGCCCACAACGACAACCCGGAGATCGCCGCCGCGCGCGCCGCGGGCATCCCGATCTTCGAGCGGGCACAGGCGTGGGGCCATCTGATGCGGTCGTACAAAAATGCGATCTGCGTCGCAGGCACGCACGGCAAGACGACCACAACGTCGATGCTGACGCACATCTTCATGCAGGCGCAGCGCGATCCGACGGTCATGATCGGCGGGAGCCTCCCGCTGCTCGGCGCGGGGCACCGCGTGGGCCGCGGCGACACGATCATTCTGGAGAGCTGCGAATACTGCAATTCGTTCCTGAACTTTTTCCCGACGGCGGCGGTCATTCTCGACGTCGACGCCGACCATCTCGACTTTTTCAAGGATCTGGCCGACGTGGAACATTCGTTCCGCGCGTTTGCCGCGCTTGTCCCGGCGGGCGGACTGATCGTGGCGAACGGTGACGACGCCCATACCGCCGACGCGCTGCGCGGCATGGACTATGTGCGCTTCGGCTTCGCGGAGACGAACGACGTCTGCGGCAGGAACTTCTCGGCGGATTTCCGCGAGTTTGACGTCTATTGCGGCGGAGCGCTTTATTGCCATCCGCACCTCGGCGTGCTCGGGCGGCACAACGCGATGAACGCGCTGGCCGCGTGCGCGGTGGCATGGAAGTTTGGAATTTCCGGCGCGGACGTG
>UMLM01046244.1_pt1 | contig 13372 bp, 13 predicted proteins | sample 1966571 | NCBI WGS metagenome assembly UMLM01 (sample SAMEA4836203, study PRJEB28245) | human gut metagenome | biome: gut microbiome; material: fecal sample | place: Denmark | collected 2008 | reverse complement strand
ATACCTTTTATATGCCGGGGAGCTATGTGGCGTTTCTGGAAGATCCGGATGTGGCGCATGCCCGGCAGATGAACCAGCGCGCCAGGATCCAGCTGCGAAAGCTCGTCTGCCGGATCAATGCCTGCCAGCCGCTTGATCCTGTTCGTGTCGGCCTGCTCGATCGGTTCATGAGCATGGCCGCTAATCCGTTCTTTTATCGGTTCATCATCGGCAGAAGCGGATTTGATGTGACCTCACGGTGTGTCGGCTGCGGGAAATGCGCCAAGGTGTGTCCGCTGAACAATATCCAGATGGTGCAGGGACGTCCGCAATGGGGAAAACGGTGCACGCATTGCATGGCCTGCATCCACCAGTGCCCGAAGGCGGCCGTGGAATTCCGCCGCATAACCATAGGAAAGAACCGGTATTACAACACAGGAGAATGAGAGGAGAAAACGCGATGCGTGAACTTGAAGCAGACATTCAGGCGCTGGCACAGGAATTTTCAGGCTGCCGGCATATCCTGCAGGCGCTGGGCGATGAGACACGTCAGCATCTCATCCTGTCGATGATGCAGATGGGGCAGTGTGAGGGCTGCCGGGTCGGCGCCATCACGGAAAAGACGAGCCTTTCCCGTCCGGCCGTTTCTCATCACCTTCAGATCTTGAAACAGGCCGGATTGCTGAAGGTGCGCCGTGAAGGGACGAAAAACTATTATTATTTCGATGCGGACATGGAAGCGATGAACAGTCTGATCCAGATGCTGGAACATGCCAAGCAGGTCATGGCTGTATTGCCGGAGCGCACCAATGATGAGTGAAACAGACGATGGAGGTAGACGAATGAATATCACAGAAGCGATGCGTGCGCGGCACAGCGTGCGTCAGTATCAGGACAGCGCGTTGGCGCAAAGCGCATGCGCACGCCTGCAGGCAGAGATCGATGCCTGTAATCGGGAAAGCGGGCTGCACATCCAGCTGATCGTCGATGAGCAGAAGGCCTTTGACGGCTTCATGGCCCATTATGGAAAGTTCAGCGGCGTGCGAAACTATATCGCCATGATCGGGAAAAAGGGCGCGGATCTGGATGAACTATGTGGCTATTATGGCGAGCGGCTCGTGCTGCTGGCGCAGCAGCTTGGCCTGAATACATGCTGGGTGGCGATGACTTACCGCAAGATCAAGACGGCGTTCACGATCGATCGCGGCGAAAAGCTGTGTGTCGTCATCGCGCTTGGCTATGGAGAAACAGCTGGCAGTCCGCATCCGGTCAAGGCGTTCCATGAGGTGGCACAAGCAGATGGCGAGATCCCGAAATGGTATCGTGACGGCGTCGAGGCAGCACTGCTTGCCCCTACGGCCATGAACCAGCAAAAGTTTTTCTTTTCGCTGAAGGGAAATCAGGTCAGCGTCAAGGCCGGCATGGGTTTCTATACGAAGGTCGATCTGGGCATCGTAAAATATCATTTTGAACAAGGTGCAGGAAAGTACGGCTGGAGATGGTCTGAGCGATCCTGAACGGACAGAGATCGGGACAACGGATGATCATCCCGGTCTCTGTCTGCTTTTTCATGATGTTCAGCTGAATGAAAAACTGAGACTGCCTGATTGAAAACGCTTACCTCTGAGTGGTATAATGAGGATGACATGAAACGTGGCAATAGGAGGGAAGGTGGTGTGCGAAGGCGAACATATCCAGATGTATATAAATGAGCAAGGACCGCTCTCTGCCTTATGCGAATGGCATCTATGCATGGACAACGGCGCGGGCGTATCATCGTCAAGGAGCTGTATCATCATTGATCAGCCGCGTTTTCATGCAGATACGGCATCCACAAGTAAGGAAAGGAATGATAGGTTAACATGAAGAAGAGGAAAATGATTTCCGCGATGCTTGCTTTGTTGATGAGCGTCACGGCTGTATCCGGCATGAGCGTGTCCGGTGTTCGTGCGCAGACCAATGAGGAAAAGGCAAGAGAGATCGTCGCGGACATGACACTGGAAGAGAAGATCGGCCAGAAGCTGATGCTCTCTTTCCGCAGCGGCTGGACGATGCGGGACGGCACGAGCGTTTCCGCCGTCACGACGATCAATGATGAGATCTATGACATCATCGGCACTTATGATATCGGCAGCGTGATCTTGTTTGCCGCCAACTTTGATCCAGATGCCACCGTCAATGTGGAGCTGACGGATGGCCTGCAGCGGGCGGCGATGGATGAGAGCTTAGGCAAAAACGCCATCCCGCTGATGATCGGCGCTGACCAGGAGGGCGGCATCGTGTACCGGCTGACCGGCGGAACGGCGCTGCCGGGCAATATGGCGCTTGGGGCGAGCGGTGATACAGACAATGCCGTCATGGCCGGAGAGATCATCGGCAGCGAGCTGAGCGCGGTCGGCGTGAATGCCAACTTCGCGCCAGTCGCCGATGTGAATAATAATGCGAACAACCCGGTCATCGGACTGCGTTCCTTCAGCAGCGATCCGCAGATCGCCGCTGAGTTTACCTCCGCATACATCGCAGGCGTGCAGAAGCAAAACGTCGCGACGAGCGCCAAGCACTTCCCGGGCCATGGCAATGTGTCCACGGATTCCCACACCGGTCTGCCTTCCATCGATTCCACGAAGGAAGAATTGTATGAGACCGAACTGGTGCCGTTCCAGGCGGCCATCGATGCCGGCACGGACATGATCATGACTGCGCATATCCAGTTCCCCAACATCGTGACGGAACAGCTGTATTCCAGCCTGCAGGATGAATGGATGAGCCCGCCGGCGACGATGTCCCGCGAGATCCTCACCGACCTGCTCAGAGGAGAAATGGGCTTTGACGGCGTCATCGTGACCGATTCCATGACGATGGCCGGCGTGGCCAATTACTTTGATGTGAATGAGCGCAACCTGCTGGCCGTCAAGGCAGGCGTCGACATCCTCGACATCCCGTTCAACGACATGAGCTCATGGGCGGACATGGAGAGCAAGCTGATCCCGCTGATCGACGCCTTCGTTCAGGCATATACAGAAGAAGACGGCTATCAGGGCATCACTCTCTCTCAGGATGAGCTGGATGAATCTGTCGTCCGCATCCTGACCATGAAGTTCAACCGCGGCATCATGGATCTGGCAGAAGACGAGCGTACGCTGGAAGAGAAGAAGGCCGTGGCTGAGGAAGTGGTCGGTTCTGTAGCCAACCGCGAGAGCGAGAGACTGATCTCCGCCAATGCCGTAACGGTCGTCAAGAATGAAAACGACCTCTTGCCGCTGAAGCTGGATGAGCATTCAAGGGTGCTGTTCGCGTCTACATATTCCCGCAACAATAACCGTTTCGTCTTGGCATGGGAGCGGGCAAAACAAGCCGGACTGATCCCGGAGGGCGCGGATTACAAGATCCTCCAGCACTATAACTGGACCGGCCTGCCGGATCAGGTCAACAGCGCGATCAACTCGGATGGCACGAACTTCTATGGCACGAACCAGGATCTGCTGGATTGGTGCACGGTGCTCGTGCATGCATCTGAGATCTCCAGCGCATCCAACATCGATGGTTACCGCGTGACCTGCCCGCAGCTGTTCATCAACTATTGCGAAGGCTTGGGCAAGGATACCGTGGCCATCTCGCTGAATCAGCCTTATGATGTGCAGGCGTTCTCAGAGGCAGATGCCATCGTAGCCGTCTATGGCACGACGAGCGCAGGGCTGGACATCACGGAATCATTCGGCGGTGGAACCATCAGCGCGAATGCGGCGTTCAGCCCGAACCTGACGGCTGGCGTGGAAGTCATCCTGGGTACGTTCGGCGCGTCTGGAAAGCTGCCGGTCGATATCCCGAGATATATTTCCGGTACCGGAACATATTCAGATGAGATCGTCTATCCGCTGGGACACGGGCTGTCTTATGATTCGCTCGTTCCAGATCCGGACAAGCAGGCGCTGCAGACAGCCATCGAACAGGCAGAAGCATTGGATCTCAGCGAGTTTACCGAAGCGTCCGTAACGGCTGCCAAGGAAGCGCTGGCTGCGATGAACGAAGCGCTGGCTGATGCGCAGAATACGATGCAGACGCACAAGCTGGCACAGTCTGTCGTCGATGAGAGCACGAACACGCTGAATGAACGTATGGACGCGCTTATGGACCTGCTCGTCTATGACACGGATAAATCTGCGCTTTCCGCGGCCATTGATGATGCGATGGCATTGCAGGAAGAGGACTACACAGAGGACACGTGGGCGGCATTCGCGCAGGCGCTGGCTGATGCCAAGGCCGTGCTGGAAGCGAATGTGGACCAAGAGCAGGTCGACGCCGCTTTACAGGCGCTGAAGGATGCACAGGCAGCGCTGACGCTGCGCGGCAGCGAGGCGCCGGAAGATCCGCAGCCTTCTGAAGGCGGAGAGAACAAGCCGGATGATACAGAGACCGGCGCAGCCACGGGCATGGGACTGCTGGCGGCTGCTTTCCTGGCATCTGCCGCAGGCGTGCTCTGCCTGAATCGCAGAAGAAGGACACATTAACGGAGAGGATCGGTGCGCTTAAGCAGCATCCCATAAGGAAGTAAACAGATTTTGGTCAGAACCGGCATGTTGCACCACGCCGGTTCTGATTCGTTTAGGGCCATCTTCCAATCTGTAAAGGGATGTGGCTGTGCCCCACATGGGTTAGAGAGCTTGCGTGTCATCGCAAGAGCCTTGTCGGCGATCGTGCTCAGGCGACGGTCTTTAGCATTTCTTAGAATATTTCGTCTGTCAGCTTGACAGGAGAAAGATCGATCAGGGTGAGCGCTTTTTTCATGATATAATCATGGGGATGAGGAGGCGGTGTGGTGACAGAGAAAGAAGAGATGAAGATGCTGCTGGCCGTGGCGCTGAAACAGTGCATGAGAAAGGTGCCGCTGGAGAAGATCACAGTGACGCAGATCGTCAGGACATGCGGAACGACCAGACAGACATTTTACCGTCATTTTCAGGATAAATATGATCTGGTCCACTGGGTATTTGATCAGATCCTGATGCAGTCTTTTGCGCATATGGGAGAAGGCAAGACCGTTTATGAAGCGCTCGTCAACAAATTCACCTATATAAGAGAAGAGCTGATCTTCTTTCAGGCCGCGTTTCGCTGTGATACGCAGAACAGCTTGCGTGAGCATGATTTCCGGCTGATCTTGGCTTTTTATACCGACCGGATCACCCGCATCTGCCCGCTTTCCGACACCTTGCGCTTTCAGTTGGAGATGTATTGCCAGGGATCGGTGTATATGACCGTGAAATGGCTCATGGAAGGTGCGCAGCTCGCTCCGCTGCAGCTGGCTCGGCAGCTTTGTGACGCAATGCCCGCTGAGCTGGAAAAGACTTTTCGCAGATTAGAACTGAAGTGACAGATCAGGTTTTCTGTCACTTTATCTGAATGCGCTAAGCTGATAAACTGAAGATGTAAGCAGTTACAAGAAAAGGAGAGTGCAATATGACCAATCGAATCATGCTCAATGAAACATCTTATCATGGTGCAGGGGCGATCCAGGAGATCGCTGCGGAAGCGAAGTCAAGAGGATATCAGAAAGCCCTTGTCTGCTCCGATCCGGACCTGATCCGCTTTGGAGTGACCGGAAAAGTGACCGATATCCTCGATCAGGCTTCCCTTGCCTATGAGATCTATTCTGACATCAAGGCCAATCCGACCATTGAAAATGTGCAGAAGGGCGTTGCCGCGTTCAAGGCGGCTGGTGCCGACTATATCATCGCCATCGGCGGCGGATCTTCTATGGATACGGCCAAAGCGATCGGTATCATCATCGCGAACCCGGAGTTCGAGGATGTGCGCAGCCTGGAAGGCACTGCCCCGACAAGCAAGCCCAGCGTACCGATCATCGCGGTACCGACCACGGCCGGCACCGCCGCGGAAGTGACCATCAACTATGTCATCACCGATGTGGAGAGAAAACGCAAATTTGTCTGTGTGGATCCGCACGATATGCCGGTGATCGCGGTCATCGATCCGGATATGATGGCATCGATGCCAAAGGGGCTCACTGCCGCGACCGGCATGGATGCGCTGACCCATGCCATTGAAGGCTATACGACCAAGGCAGCCTGGGAAATGACCGACATGTTCCATCTTAAGGCCATTGAGATCATCTCCCGTTCGCTGCGCGGCGCTGTGGCCAATGAAAAGGAAGGCCGCGAAGGCATGGCGCTGGGCCAGTATATCGCCGGCATGGGCTTCTCTAACGTCGGCCTGGGCATCGCGCATTCTATGGCTCATACGCTGGGTGCGGTCTATGACACGCCGCATGGCGTCGCCTGCGCGATGATGCTGCCGATCGTTATGGAATATAACGCTGAATGCACTGGTACAAAATACCGCGAGATCGCCAGAGCGATGGGCGTGAAAGACGTTGATGAGATGAGCCAGGAAGAATATCGCAAGGCCGCTGTCGACGCCGTGCGTCAGCTGTCCATCGATGTCGGCATCCCGACCAAGCTGGAAGCGCTGAAGGAAGAGGATCTGGATTTCCTCGCGCATTCCGCGCACGAGGATGCCTGTGCCCCTGGCAATCCGAAAGACGCTAGCGAAGAAGACCTGAAAGCATTGTTCAGAAAACTGATGTAAGAAACAAGCATCTGCCCGACGCAGGTGCTTTTTCTTCGGGAAATGGGTATAATGGCCTCAGGAAGGAGCATGATATGGACATTCTGGAAGCGATGCGCGCGCGGTACAGCGTGCGCCAATATACGACACAGCCTCTGTCTGCAGCGCAGGTGCAGCGCCTGCAGGAAGAGATCGACACTAACCGTGAGATCCGCCTGCATGTTCAGCTGATCAAAGATGAACTGAAAGCTGTTCAAGGATTTTTGGATCATGATGGAAAGCTTCAGTTCATGCGAAACGACGTTGCCATGATCGAAACAAAAGAAATGAAGTCGGAAGAGATATGCGGGTATCATAGAGAACGCTTCGTCTTGCTGGCACAGCAGATTGACCTGAACTTCTGCCGGACTGCTTTGACTTGCCGCAAGAGCAAGCGCACGTCCGCTGTAAAGAAAGTGAGCGAACAGCGGATGCGCCGGACAAGGGAGGGATGCGCATGAGCAGAAAAGTCATCTTATACATTGCGCAAAGCTTGGATGGCTGCATCGCCGATCCCCATGGCAAGGTGGATTGGCTGGATGAAGCGCCAGCCGAAGATGCAGGCTATGCGGCATTTGCAAAGACCATCGACACCGTGATCCTCGGCCATCGGACATACTGCCAGATCCATGATGAGCTTTCGCCTGCGATCTGGCCATATGCCGGTATGCAAAGCTATGTGCTCACTCATCAGGCCCGGTCCGCGCAAGAGGGCATCCGCTTTGTCTGTCAGCCGGTGACGGCGCTGATCCATACGCTGAAACAGGAACAGGGGAAGGACATCTGGATCTGCGGCGGCAGCGATGTGATCGATCAATGTGTGCGAGCCGATCTGATCGATGAATATCACATCACCACGCTGCCGCTCATCTTAGGCGGAGGCATCCCGCTGTTCAAGTCAGATGGACCCATGCGCAGGCTGAAGCTGCTGCGCGTCAGTTCGACATCTGGACTGGTAAATATGATATATGAGAGAAAGCAGAGTGAATACGATGAATGAGATCAAAGCGAGAGTGGAACAGCTGCGCGCCCAGATGAAGGCGCATGGCGTGGATGCCTATATCGTTCCGACATCCGATTTCCACGAAACCGAATATGTATGTGATCATTTTAAGGCAAGAGAGTACATGAGCGGCTTTACCGGTTCGGCCGGCACTTGTGTGTTCACGGCCGATGCGGCGAAGCTGTGGACCGACGGCCGTTATTTCATCCAGGCCGCAAAGCAGCTGGAAGGCAGCGGCATCGAGCTGATGCGCATGGGCGATGAGGGCGTTTTGACGATCGAAGCCTATCTGCGCGAGGCATTGCCCGCCCATGCCACGCTTGGCTTTGACGGCCGGGTGATGAACACCGCCATGGTCGAGCGGCTGTGCGCGCAGCTCAATGAAGTGACGATCAGCTGCGACATGGACCTGGTCGGCGCGATCTGGCAGGATCGTCCGGCTCTGCCTGCGTCAAAGACCTTTGAGCTGGCACAGCGTTATACAGGCAAGAGCGCGGCGCAAAAGCTCAGTGAGGTGCGCGAAGCCATGGCCGAGGCCGGCGCAGATATCCATATCATCACCCGTGTCGATGATATCGCCTGGCTGCTCAACATGCGCGCCGATGATATCCCATGTTTTCCCGTAGCCTTATGTTATATCCTCATCGATCAGCAGGATGCCGTGCTTTATCTCAATGACGCGCGGCTGAGCGATGATCTGAAGACGACCTTTGCACAGATCGGCGTGCGCACGGCAGCGTATGACGCGATCTATGAAGAGGTGAAGCATATCCCCGCTTCCAGCAAAGTATTGATGGACAAAGCAAACACGAACTATCGCATCACGGCTTCTCTGCCGCAGGAGGTGACCATCATCGACCGACCGAATCCGATCGTGCTGATGAAGGCAAAGAAGAATCCGGTGGAGCTGGAAAACATCCGGCGCTGCCATATCCGCGACGCGGTGGCGATGACCCGCTTCATGTATTGGCTGAAGACACATGTGGGCAAAGAGAAGATCACCGAGATCTCGGCGAGCGATCAGTTGCTGGCTTTCCGGCAGGAACAGGAACATTTCATCGAACCGATCCAGACTGCTTCCGCGTACCAGAAACATGCGGCCTTGATGCATTATATCGCTACGCCGGAAAGCGATGCGGAGCTGAAGGCAGAAGGGATGCTGCTGGTGGACAGCGGCGGCCAGTATGAGGAAGGGACGACCGACATCACACGGACCTTCGTGCTGGGTGAGCTCAGCGACGAATGCAAGCTGCACTTCACGACGGCATTGCGGTCGATGATCCGTCTGGCGAAGGCGCGTTTCCTGTATGGATGCCGGGGGATGAACCTGGACATCCTGGCGCGCGGACCGCTGTGGGACCTTGACCTGGACTATAAATGCGGGACCGGACATGGCATCGGGCATGTGCTGAATGTGCATGAAGCGCCCAACGGATTCCGCTGGCAGATCGTGCCGGAGCGCAATGACAGCTGCGTGCTGGAAGAAGGAATGGTGCAAAGCGATGAGCCAGGCGTATACCTGGAAGGGAAATATGGCATCCGTCACGAGAATGAGACGGTAGTGCGTAAAGGAACAAAGAATGAATATGGCCAGTTCATGTACCTGGAGACGATCACGTTCGTGCCGATCGACCTGGATGGCGTGGACCCGAACGTGCTGATGCCGGATGAGCGGCAGTGGCTGAACGCCTATCATGCGGAAGTATACGAAAAAGTCTCTCCGTATCTGAACGATGCGGAGAGGACGTGGCTGAAGCAGGCGACCAGAGCGATCTGATTGCCTGCGTTATTGCGTGACATAAGCGTGGATCGTGTCCGCGAGCTGATCAGTGAGCTCACGCTGAAAGGCGGCGTCAGCGAGGATGCGCATATCCTCGGCAGAGGTGATGAAGCCAAGTTCCAGCAGGACAGAGGGCGCTTCATTCAGCGCCAGCACGAGCAGGTTGGATTCATCCTGATCGCGCATCTCCCGCGCTTCGGTATAATTTAATGCGCTGAGCGTATCGTTCAGTGCCTGGGCAAGCGAATATGACCGTGTGTCAGAAAACGACGACCACACTTCAAAGCCGCTGGCTATGAATTCAGAAGAATTCAGATGTGTTAACGTTAAAGGAAAATGTCACCTATTGTGAAAAGGTGGACAAGTGATGATGAAGCAGCTTTCTTTTCAGCACAAAGATCATTTAGATTTCATATAGCTCATTTTGATCATTCGCGATACTTGATGACCTTTTCCTTCTATCTCTGACTACCGTGGCAGGATGACATAGCAGTATCTGAACTGTCGTTCAGCAGGCATGGATCAACCTGCCAGAGGTTCGGCAACGGCAAGATGCAAAGTCTACATCTCACCGTACAGAAAGTCATTTCGTTCAGAATAAGATGGTGACATCTCCCTTGACGAAAGGGAGCAAAATCGCTTAACGGCGATGCTTATTGACAAGTTTACTTGACATATCTGGCGGATGTGCTATGCTGGATATGACAAGAAAACTTGGTAAATGGAGGGAAATGTCATGGAAAAGGAAGAACTGCTGAAACGCGCGCAGGAAGATAATCGTGACGGAGATGAGCGGGAGAAGCTGATCATGGATAAGATCAGCCGCACTGCTGCACAGAGCGCGGCCGCGATCGTGCTGGTGATGAGCCTGCTCACTTATCTGGGCGCGGTGGACGGAGAGATCGTGATCGGCGGCCATCTCGTTTCGCTGAACGATGCGTTGATGCTGCCATTCAGCCTGTATATGCTGTTGTATCATGGACCGCAGGCCGTGTTGTTTCACCGGAAGCTGAGCCTGTGTCTGGCGCTGCTCTATGGCATCGCGCTGATCATCTGGATCGTCCGCCTGTGCACTGGGATCATGTAGGAGGGAAGAAGGATGGAAAAAGATGAATTGATGCGCCGCGCCCAGCATGATCATCGCAAAGGCGATGAGCGTGAACGCTGGCTGCAGCAAAAGGTGCTCCATGATGTGAGCGGAGTGACCACGCTGGCCATGCTCATCATCGGCCTGCTGTCTTGGTTCGGGGCGATCGGCGGACAGATCACGGTCTTTGGCGCGCCATTGCCCGCTGACCTGTTGTTCGTCATGCTGGCCGGCATCTCCGCGATCATCTATGATGTCCTGATGTTCAGGCAGCATCGGACAAAGCGGCATCTGCTCTATGCTTTCTGCCTGCTGGTCATCCTGCTGATCGAGCTGTTGGAGAAACGATGACTTCTTTCCGAATCACATCATTGTCCGGCAATGACGCGGTACAATGGAAGCAGGAGGTGCAGCATGAACAAAGAGAAGAATCATGCGCTCATGATGCAGGAGCGCGAAGAGCTGGCGCTGTTTCATGGACGAGACAGGCTGGAGGAAGTGAGAGAGAACATGAAGCCGCTGGATGTGATCAGCGGGTTCCAGGTCCGTCCCGGCTTCTATGAGCTGAATGGGGCGACAGCCATGCCAAACGGCGTGAATTTCACGCTCGTCTCTCGCTCGGCAACGGCATGCGAGCTGCTGCTGTTTCATCGTCAGGGGCGAGAACCTTATGCACGCATCGCCATCCCGGAAAGCTATCGGGCAGGCAGCGTATGGTCGATCTTCGTCTTCGGCCTGAAGGCGGATAAGTTTGAATATGCCTATGCGCTGGAGGGACCCTATGATCCGCATCGGGGCCTGCTGTTTGACCGCAGCCGGTATCTGCTCGATCCGTATGCCCGGGCAGTCACCGGACAGAGCAAGTGGGGCGTGCAGCTGTCGGATGATTCGTTTTACAAGGCCCGGGTCGTCCATGATGATTTTGTCTGGAATGTGCCGCGTCAGAAGATGGCGCCATTGCAAGACTGCGTCATCTATGAGCTTCATGTGCGCGGCTTTACTCAGCATGAAAGCGCAGGCGTGACGCACCGCGGCACGTTTGCCGGCATCATGGAAAAGATCCCCTATCTTCAAGATCTGGGCATCAATGCCGTTGAGCTCATGCCGGTCTTTGAGTTTGACGAGACCCGCGGCATGCGGGAAGTGAACGGGGAGACGCTGCTGGATTACTGGGGCTACAACCCGGTCAGCTTCTTTGCGCCCAACACGAGCTACAGCGCGGAGATCGAATATAACCGGGAGGGAACGGAGCTGAAAAGGCTCATCCGCAGCCTGCATGATCACGGCATCCGGGTGATTTTCGATGTCGTCTTCAATCATACCGCAGAAGGGGATGAGCGCGGCCCGTTCTTCTCATTCAAAGGGATCGACAACAATGTATATTACATGCTCACGCCGGATGGAAAGTATTACAATTTCAGCGGCTGCGGCAATACGCTCAACTGCAATCATCCGATGGTTCGGGACCTGATCCTGAACTGTCTGCGCTATTGGACCGTCGCTTATCATGCAGATGGATTCCGCTTTGACCTGGCGTCGATCCTGGGAAGAGATGAGCAGGGCGCGCCGATGAACAATCCGCCTTTGCTGGAAAGCCTGGCTTATGATCCGATCTTGTCCGCATCTGATCTCATCGCGGAGGCATGGGATGCCGGCGGCTTGTATCAGGTCGGCTCCTTCCCCAACTGGAACCGCTGGTCGGAATGGAATGGCCGTTACCGCGATGATCTGCGCAGCTTCCTCAAGGGCGATGCGGGATTTGCCAGGGCGGTAGCCATGCGCATCATCGGCTCCCCGGATCTGTATCCGCCGGATGAAAGAGCGAGCGCTTCGATCAACTTCATCACTTGCCATGATGGCTTCACCATGTATGATCTGTATGCATATAATACGAAACACAATGAGGGCAACGGCTGGAACAATACCGATGGTTCGGATGACAACCGCAGTTGGAACTGCGGAGCCGAAGGCGAAAGCGATGACCCGCAAGTATGCGCTTTGCGCCGGCAGATGATCCGCAATGCCATCACGGTGCTCATGTGCAGCAGAGGCACACCGATGTTTTTGGCCGGCGATGAGTTTTGCAATACGCAGTTTGGCAATAACAATGCCTATTGTCAGGATAATCTCATTTCCTGGCTGAACTGGGACATGCGCCGAAAACACGCAGACATGTATGCGTACTTCCGTTTTTTGATCCATTACCGCCATGCGCATCCGATCCTGCGAAAAGATACGGCGCCGTGTTCAGCGGATCTCCCTTTTATCAGCCTGCATGGGACACTGCCGTGGAACAGTGACTATGATGCGCAGACCCGCGTCATCGGCGTGATGTATGCCGGCCGCAAGGAAGATGAAGATGACATCATCTATCTGGGCATCAACGCTTATTGGGAAAAGGTAGAGGTGCGTCTGCCCACGCTGATGGAGCCGCTGAGATGGAGCGTCGTCTGTGATACGGCACGCGCGGAGCCGCGCATCGGACAAAAAGAGATCCTGTATGAAGAGCGTTATGTGTTCCAGCCGCGCAGCGTCTGCATCTTTACGGCGAAACATGATATTTGCGCTTGACCGGCAGTAACTGCCGGCTGATATGATGAAAGGGAAAGGAGGGTGCGCATGAAAGAGAAAAATCTGAGCAAGATGATCAGCGCGCATCACGATCCGGAACTATATGACATCATCAGCCGGTTCCTGGAACAAGATGTGCATGCGGCTGACTAGCTGAGCGTGACAGAGCGGCATCTGTGCGTGCTGTCCGCATTGATGGGCTGTCAGGGCAAAGAGGCATTCATGGCAGAGCTGCATGAGGCCATGAAAGATGGCGTCGATCCGATCGCCATCCGGGAAGCGGTGTATCAGGCTGCCGCTTACCTTGGACTGGGCCGCATCCTGCCGTTTCTGC
>UMLM01012743.1_pt1 | contig 13436 bp, 10 predicted proteins | sample 1966571 | NCBI WGS metagenome assembly UMLM01 (sample SAMEA4836203, study PRJEB28245) | human gut metagenome | biome: gut microbiome; material: fecal sample | place: Denmark | collected 2008 | reverse complement strand
CCGCTGCGCCGCTGGGGCTGGACGCACCGGACACCGCCGCTTTTGCGGTGAACGGCTTTTGGGAGCTGCTGAAAATCCTGCTGCTCAATTTTGCGGTGCTGGCGGGCATACAGTTCTTTGGCCGTGCGCCGCTGCCCAAAGCGTTGGCCGCCGTGTTCTGCGGGTTCGGCGTGGCTTTTGCTGCGCTGGCAGCGGGCAAGCTGGCTGTCTATGTGACGCTCTGTGCCCTGACGCCTCGGCGGTTCACGGCGGCATGGTGCCTGTTTGTGCTGGCCGTCTGTGCGGTGCTGGCGCTGGTGCGGGTGTTCAGGCCGATCCCGGCGGCGAAGCTCGCGATTTTTGCGGCGGCGGTCAGCTTTACACTGCTCTGCTGCGTGAATGTGAAGCAGCGGGTCATTGATGTAAATCTGGCACGGTATGAAGCCGGGATAGATGAGGAGCTGGATTGGGGCGTGCTGTGGGAGTGCGGGTATCCGGAGAACGCGGCGCAGCAGGGGCCGGGCGTGCCCGGCCCGCGCGCGTAAGGCAAACAGGCGCTTGCGGGAAAGCCGCAGGGAGGGGTCAAGACCCCTCCCTACAGGATGACGATAACGGGTGCTTTGTAGGGAGCGGTCTTGACCGCTCCGCGGGATGTGTACGGCAGACGACTGCCTGCCGGAAGGCCGCGGGCCGGGCATGCCCGGCCCCTACAAGGCAGCAAAAACAGGGACACCGGCCCTTGCGGGCCGGTGTCCCTGCTTCTTATGCGATTTTACGCCTTCTTAAAGCCCACGCTCTGCATGAACCTGACAAAGGCGGCCTGACCGGCGGCGTCCTGCTTAAAGACACCGGCGTTCTCCAAAACATGGCTGAACACGGTACCGATCTCGGCCTTGACGGCCTTGTTGGCGTCCTGCGGCTTCATGTGGGTGCCGTACTTTGCAATCAGCTCGTCGATCCAGTCGGCATGGACGGCCAGCGCGTCGCCCGCCTCGCGGCTGGTGTTCGGGCGCTGCCCGGCCAGAATTTCCGCAATCTGCGCGCCCTGATCCTTCAGGCGGGCGGGCAGGATGGCCAGACCCATGACCTCGATCAGGCCGATGTTTTCCTTTTTAATGTTGTGGTATTCCCTGTGCGGGTGGAAGATGCCGTCGGGGTACTCCTCGCTCGTGCGGTTGTTGCGCAGGGCCAGGTCAAGGATGTAGCCCTCGGTCTCGTCGTAGTGCAGGATCGGCGTCACGGTGTTGTGGGGCGTGCCGTCGGTCTCGGCCAGGATGCCGACGCTCTCGTCGGTGTAGCTGCGCCAGGCGGACAGGATGTTGTTGGCAACATTCTGCATCTGCTGGCTGCTGCGGCCCACCAGACGCACGGCGGAGACAGGCCAGTTCAGGATGCCCGCCTTGACGCCGGGGTAGCGGATGTCGGTCATCGGCACGGCGATGTCAGCCTTCTGCATCGGGAAAACATACCGCCCGCCCTGGAAGTGGCTGTGGCTCAGGATGCTGCCGCCGACGATGGGCAGGTCGGCGTTGGAGCCGCAGGTGTAGTGGGGGAACTGTCCGACGAAGTCGAAAATTTCCGCCAGCGTCTGCTTGTTCATCTCCATCGGCTTGTGCTGCTCGTGCAGCATGATGCAGTGCTCATGGAAGTAGGCGTAGGGGCTGTACTGCAGATAGAACTGCTCACCCGCCAGCGTGATGGGCACAATGCGGTGGGTCTGCCGCGCCGGGAAGTTGATACGGCCCGCGTAGCCGATGTTCTCCTTGCAGAGCATGCAGGCGGGGTAGCCGGATTTGGGCTGCAGGCGCTCGAGGGCAATCGTCTTGGGGTCCTTCTCGGGCTTCGTCAGGTTGATGGTGATCTCCAGCTCGCCGTAGGGGGTGGCGGTGTTCCACTGGATGTTCTTGGCGATCTGCGCGGTGCGGATGTAGTTCGTGTCGACGCAGAGCTGATAGAACCAGTCGGTAGCGGCCTTGGCGCCCTGTTTGACGTAGAGCTTGCGGAACTTCTTGCAGACCTCGCTCTCGCGAGGCATCAGGGCGCCCATCAGGCGGGTCTCAAAGTTGATGCGGTACTGGTTGACCGCGCCGTCGAACAGCTCCTTCTGCGCGGCCAGCTCGACCATCTCGTCCAGCAGGGCAGCGGGGGTCTCAGGGTCCTCCTTCGGGGGCTTGGCCTCGCTGGGGGCGGCCAGGGCCAGCAGATCCAGCAGGGTGTTGCGCGCCACCAGAATGTCCAGATCTTTGATGAGCTTGTGCTTGCGGCCAAAGCGCAGCAGACGCTCCACGTCCAGCGCCAGGCGTGCGTCGCGCTGCTCCGGGGTCAGGGATGTGATGTCAAATTCATTCTTTGCCATGATTGCCCTCCTGTAACGGTGTATGCGGTGTGATTCTGCTTCTGTTATAGTAACCATACCGCGTTTTGCCTCCGCTTTCCATAGCGTTGTGTGCCAGTCTTTTGCAATTTTCAACCAAAAGCGAAGCCCCGCTGTGCTGTCCGTCAGGACCTGCCGCAGCGGGGCGTTTTTGGCTGTTTTACTTCTTCAGATCGCTGAACAGATCCTTCTTGTACACGCCGTCGGCGACGAGCCGGGCAAAGCTGTCAATGACGGTCTGCTTGTCCTCGGCGTAGGTGACGCCGAACCACTTGTCGTGGGTGGGCAGCACCTTGACGCTGACCTTGTCGGCGTGCAGCAGTTCATCAATGTAGATGGGCAGCAGGTACTCGGCCTTCAGCGGGTTGGCGGGGGCGGCCTTCTCGAAGAACTCCACAAAGCCGGATTCCAGCAGATCCACGAACTCGGGGGTCAGCGCCCACATGTTCATCGAAACAAGGCTGTCGATGTCGATGCTTTTGCCGCCTGCGGCTGCGCCGTCGGCGGTCTTTTCAATGCCGCCGGTCTCCAGCACGCCGGTCAGGTAGTGGGCGTCGTTCATCTGGCAGATGCCGCGGGTGACCGCACCGTTGTCGCTCAGGGTGTTTTTCAGCACAAAGCCCGCCATGGCAAGGTCGCCCGGCTTGTCGGGCGTGTAGCCCTGCAGGAAGTCGTGCAGCCGGACAAACGCCTCCTTGCCGTAGTAGTCGTCGGCGTTGATGACGGCGAACGGCTCCTTAATCATGCCCTTGCAGGCCAGCACGGCCTGGCCGGTGCCCCAGGGCTTGGAGCGGCCCTCGGGCACGGAGAAGCCCTCCGGCACGTTCTCGAGTGCCTGGAACGCATAGTCGATCTCAACGCCCAGCCCGGCGCAGATCTTCTCAATGCGGTCACCGATGGCCTCTTTAAACGCCTCCTCAATGTCGTGGCGGATGATAAAGACGATCTTGTCAAAACCGGCCTCGATGGCGTCATGAATGGAATAGTCCATGATGATCTCGCCGTTGGGACCGACGGCAGCCAGCTGTTTGATGCCGCCGCCGAAGCGGGAGCCGATACCGGCGGCCATAATCACCAGTGCAGTTTTCATAGTTTTCCTCCTAAATTAAACACCCTGCGTTGGGGTGTGGTAGCAAATTAATATCCGGCTATGGCCATGGCGTACTGAACAAAGCCCGGCCCGGCCAGATTGATGACCAGCGAGGAGAGCAGCAGCACGATGCCAAAGTAGAGCAGCGCCGCCCAGATGCTGGTGCCGCCCTTTTGCAGCAGGGCATCGGTGCGGGCGTCGCCCTCGGGGTATTCGCTGTAGATTTTATCAATATTTTTCTTTGAGGTGTTGCGGTACAGCCAGACCGAGAAAAGCCCCAGCAAAATCCTGACGATCCAGTCCGCAATGGCACAGACGTCGGCGGCCACGGGCACCCAATGCAGCGGCATACTGCCGAACAGCGACGGGTTGAAGGTCGCCACAATGGCGATGAGCGACGGCACGCTCAAAACGATGGACAGCAGGGCTGTCAGCAGACCCTCCTTCCACATCTTGCGGTAAAGCAGATAGGCAGGCCCGAACAGGAATGCCGACAGGCAGACTGCGACCTTCCGCTTCGTCATGCTCATGCGGAAGAACTGCATCAGGTAATACATCGGGCTGTGGCCCACGTAGGCGGCCCAGTCCTTGGCCTTGATGCCGTCGATGGTATCCTCGGGGCCTATCTCGCGGCGGCAGATGCCGCCGTTGTCGTCGGCGGTGTAGGTGTCGATGCGGGGGCCGGGGGCCGTGCGGCTGTTGTCGGGCTTATGCACGGTGGACGGGTCGCGGGTGTAGATCGGCACCTGCGCGTCCTCGTCCTTCGGGTCGGGTCGGGGGCCGTCGTCCTTCGGCAGGGGACAGCCGCAGTGGCTGCACTGCGCCGCGCCCGGCTGGTTGTGGGTGCCGCAGTTCGGGCAGGTGGCCTCGTGCGCGGCTTTTTCGGCATCGGGACCGAACTCGGGCTGCCATTCAAACCCGGCGGCGTGCTCCGACTTGTGCATACAGGCCCCGACCTTCTGCCAGCAGGCCCTGTGGTAGGGCGTGCCGCAGTCGGGGCAGACGACGATGTCATCCTCGTCGGTAAATGCCTGTTCACAGACAGGGCAATGGTTTCCTGTGTAACGTGTCATGTGTGGTATCCTTTCCGTAACATAAGGCCATTATACCGCATCAAATGGATAAATGCAAAGAAAACATAAAAACTTTACAAGATAAACGGAAAAACGGGTTTTTACGGCGGAGTTGTAGGGGCCGGGCATGCCCGGCCCGCGGCCTTACGTGAGCGGATGCCCGCGGAAAAAGCTGTAGGGGAGGGATTTATCCCTCCCGCGGGACCTGGCAGCGGCCACAGCGTCCCCGGGCGGATATGGAATCCGCCCCTACACCGTAGGGGTCGGCGTCCTCGACGACCCGGGCTGTTTGCGCCGCTGTACACGGCCCGGGAGGGGTAAATCCCTCCCCACAAATATTATGAATCTGCCGCTGCCCCTCTTTACAACGCCCGCCAATTCGCTTATAATGGTACTATGTAATTTTATGCCAACTTATGTGTGACGAGGGAAACGATATATGATTACGATTGACGAACTGAAAGCAAAGCTCGGCGGCATGAAGACCGCCGTGGATGACCTGCGCGACGCATTGTCCATCGAGGCCAGCGAAAAGCGCCTGGCCGAGCTGGAGCACCAGATGACGATGCCCGGCTTCTACGATGACCCGGCCCGCAGCCAGAAGGTCATCAGCGAGATGGGCGAGGTCAAGAACAAGCTCGAGCGCTTCGGCAAGCTGTCCACCCAGTATGAGGAGGCCGAGACGCTGCTGCTCATGATCGAGGAGGAGAACGACCCGTCCCTGGCCGCCGAGGGTGAGGAGGCCGTCAACGGCGTCGAGAAGTCCATCGACGAGCTGCAGCTCATGACGATGCTCAACGGCGAGTACGACCACAACAACGCCATCCTGACCTTCCACGCCGGTACCGGCGGCACCGAGGCCCAGGACTGGGCCGAGATGCTCTACCGCATGTACACCCGCTGGGCCGAGGCCCACGGCTACAGCGTCGAGGTGCTCGACGTGCTGGACGGCGACGAGGCCGGCATCAAGTCCGCGTCGATGATGGTCAAGGGCCCCAACGCCTACGGCATGCTCAAGAGCGAGCACGGCGTCCACCGTCTGGTGCGCATCAGCCCGTTTGACGCCAACGCCCGCCGCCAGACCAGCTTCTCCAGCCTTGAGGTCATGCCCGAGCTGGACAACAACATCAACATTGAAATCAACCCCGCCGACATCGAGATGCAGGTCTACCGCTCCTCCGGTGCAGGCGGCCAGCACATCAACAAGACGTCCTCCGCCGTCCGTCTGATCCACAAGCCCACCGGCATCGTGACGAGCTGCCAGACCCAGCGCAGCCAGCTACAGAACCGCGAGTACGCCATGGAAATGATGAAGGCCAAGCTGTACCAGATCGCTTTGCAGCAGCACAAGGACAAGATCGACGACATCAAGGGCGTGCAGAATGAGATCGCCTGGGGCCACCAGATCCGCAGCTACGTCTTTATGCCCTACACGCTGGTCAAGGACAACCGCACCGGCTACGAGAGCAGCAACGTACAGGCTGTCATGGACGGCGACCTGGACGGCTTCATCTTTGCCTACCTGAAGGCGGCCTCCCGCGGCGAACTGAAGGAAGATTGATATGAATGACCGTTTTATCCGGCTGTCCATCTCGCTGGCCCGGCTGCAAAAGGTCATCCAGCGCATCAAGGCGAGCGGCATGAGCCGCATTGAGCTGAAGGCCGGACACACGCTGGTGCTCTGCCGGCTGGCCGCCGCGTCGGAGGGCCTGCACTTCTCGGAGCTGACAGAACGGTGCGGTCTGGACCCGGCCATGATCTCCCGCGTGCTGGCAGAACTGGTGCGCAGCGGTCTGGTGGAAAAGCGCGCCGAGAGCGGCAAGTACAATGCCCTCTACCTGCTGACCAACGCAGGCCATGACCGCGCCGCCCGCGTGGGGGCTGTTGTGGCCGACGTAGAGCGCCGCGCCGACGAGGGAATAGACCCAGACGATTTAGCGACATTTTATAAGGTGCTCGACCAGCTGACGAGGAATCTTGAGGCTGTCGATGCCGACCCGGCGGAGGCGTTTGAGCCGCTGGAAATTCAATAATGTACAAAACTGCCCGGCTGCCCCAAAACGCAGCCGGGCACTTGTTTTGTTCATATTTGGTGGGTATACTGAGGAAAATATAAGCAGCGGGCGTTATAATAGGCTGCCGTAAATCGTCTGTACTGTAGGGAGGGGTCTTGACCCCTCCGCGGCGCTGTGCGGCTGCCGCATAGTTGCGCGGAATGTATATATGCCGCCTGGTGCGGTTTCCGTCGCCCGCAACCTTCCCGGAGCGGTCAAGACCGCTCCCTACAAGCCGTTTTAAACAATTCCGCCGCCCTGTAGGGGCCGGGCATGCCCGGCCCGCGGCCTTCCCATAACCGCCCATATACCATACACGTCCGGGCCGGGCATGTCCGGTCCCTGCCGCCATTTGATCCACCCCCGAAAGGAGCACCCCTTACTATGCCATCCATCACCGGTCTGACCGCCGCCGAGGTCGAAGCGCGCCGCGCGGCGGGGCAGACGAACCAGCCGCCCAAATCCCAGACCAAAACCACCGGCGAGATCGTGCGGGATAACGTCTGTACCTACTTCAACCTTGTGTTTCTGGTGCTGGCCGTCATGCTGGCGCTCGTGCATTCCTGGTTGAATATGGGATTTCTGGGCATCGTGTTCTGGAATACCCTCATCGGCATTGTGCAGCAGCTTCGCGCCAAGCGTACCATCGACAAGCTGACGCTTGTCTCAGCGCAGAAGCTCCGCTGCCTGCGCGACGGACGGTGGTGCGAGGTGCTGTCCGACGACCTTGTGCAGGACGATGTTGTCGAGTTCGGCGCGGGCGACCAGATCGCAGCGGACGCCGTCGTGCTGGACGGCAGCGCCCAGGCAAACGAATCCCTCATCACGGGCGAAGCGCGGGCCGTTCCCAAGGAGTGCGGCGCGGAGCTGAAATCCGGCAGCTTTCTGATGGCGGGCCGCTGCGTGGCGCGGCTGACCCGTGTCGGGGCCGAGAGCTACGCCAGCCGCCTGACCGCTGAGGCGCAGGTCGACGGTCACAGGGTCGCGCGCGGCGAGATGATGCGCAGCCTGGACAGGCTGATAAAATTCATCGGTGTGGCGCTGATCCCAATCGGCGCGGTGCTGATCTGGAAGCAGCATTGGGTACTGGAGCTTTCCATGAAGGAGACTGTCGACGCCACGGTGGCAGCACTCATCGGTATGATCCCGGAGGGACTGTACCTGCTGACGAGCGTTGCGCTGGCCGTGAGCATGATGCGGCTGGCTCGCCGCAAGGTGCTGACACGCGACATGAACTGCATTGAAACGCTGGCCCGGGTGGACACCCTCTGCGTGGACAAGACCGGCACGATCACCGAGAGCACCATGCAGGCGGACGACCCGCTGCCGCTGGCAGAAAATACACATATCACCGAGATTTTATCGGCGTTCTACGCGGGAGGGCAGCCTGATAACGACACGGCCCGCGCCCTGACAGCCCGCTTCGGGCAGGGCGGCACGGTATGGGCTGCCGTGCGCACCATCCCGTTCAACACGGCGTACAAGTACAGTGCCAAAGACTTTGGCGCGCAGGGGTGCTACGTCGTCGGTGCGCCCGACGTGCTGGCGGGCAGCAGGGCGGGGGAACTTGCCGACAGGCTGACCCCGCTGCTGGCCCAGGGACGCCGCGTGCTGCTGCTGGCAAAATATAACGGCACACTGCCGGATCCGCCCGCGGCGCTCGACCCCGCACAGCTGGAATTTTTGGCTCTGCTGCCGTTGCAGAACCGCATCCGCGAGAGTGCGCCCAAGACGTTCCGCTTCTTTGCGAAGCAGGGCGTGAAGATCAAGGTCATCTCGGGCGACGACCCACAGGCTGTCAGCCATGTGGCCGCCAACGCGGGCATTGCCGGGGCCGAGCACTGGGTCGATGCCGCCACGCTGCAAAGTGAGGCGGCGCTGGCCGAGGCTGCCGAAAAATGCACGGTCTTTGGCCGCGTCACGCCCGAGCAGAAGCGCCAGCTCGTCCATGCTTTGCAGGCAAAGGGCCACACGGTAGCCATGACCGGAGATGGCGTAAATGACGTACTGGCGTTAAAAGATGCCGACTGCGGCATCGCGATGGCGTCGGGCGCGCAGGCGGCCAGCCAGGTCGCGCAGCTTGTGCTGCTGGATTCGGACTTTGCCGCGCTGCCCGGCGTTGTGGCCGAGGGGCGGCGGGTCATCAACAACATCCAGCGCTCGGCGTCGCTGTTTCTGGTCAAGAACATCTTCTCGTTTTTGCTCAGCATCGTCGCGCTGGCCCTGCCGCTGGCCTACCCGTTCCAGCCGCTGCAGCTGTCGCTCGTCACGTTTGCCACCATCGGCGCACCGGCGTTCTTTCTGGCGCTTGAGCCGAACCACGAGCTTGTCCACGGTAAATTCATGCGGAACGTGCTGCGCAAGGCACTGCCCGGCGGGCTGACGGATTTCCTGCTTGTGTTCTGCGCACAGGGGTTCGGCTATGCGTTCGACATCCCGTCCGACATGGTCGGTACGATCTGCACGTTGGTGATTTTGTGCGTGGGCTTGCAGATTTTGTGGGGTGTCTGCATCCCGTTCACGCCGCTGCACTGGGCCATCTGGGGCAGTATGACCGTGGCGGGCGTCGGCGGGGCGTTCCTGCTGGCGCGCTGGCTGCCGCTGGTGCGGCTGGATCTGGGCGGCACGCTGGTACTGGTCGTTCTGCTGGCTCTGAGCGCCCCGACTCTGGCCGGGCTTGTCTTTATGGGCGAGCGGCTGCACGGCATGGTCAACGATTGGAAAAATAAAAAAGCACGAAAACACGTATAAAACGACAGCCCCACCCGCAGAAAAACGGGTGGGGATGTCGTTTTATCAAAATAATTGCAATAGGGGAATTATGAGAAATGGGAATCGCAGGCAGGGGTCTTGACCCCTCCGCGGGGCCTGGCGGCGGCCACGGTGTTCCCGGGCGGATATGTCCGGCCCCTACAGCCATTCCGGCAGGGAAGATGCGTTATTTTTTCAGCTCCTCCTCGATCTCCGGCAGATCCTCTTTGATAAACATAAAGCACAGGCTCACCAGCAGCAGTGCGCAGGAAAGCCAGATCGTCCTCTCGCCGAAGATGCCGACGCACTGTGTGCCGATGCCCGCACCCAGCGCAAAGATAAAGATAATGGCAAAGTAGTGCAGGGACTTCCACAGCGCGTTTTTATCGTGGCTGTGTCCGAATGCGACCAGCGCGTCCATGCCGCTGCGCAGGTTACCGATGCACATGGTACTGGCAAACGGGTAGCCATGCACCTTGCGGAACGCCTGCACCTGCATGGCGCAGGAAAACGAGACCAGCGCGTTTGCGCCAATATCCCACGCGGCAGGGAAGAAGCCCACCGCGAACAGCAGCACGATCTCGGTCAGCACGACGAGCTGACGCCAGTGGATGCGGCGGGCCTGCCGCCAGCGCAGGCGGATGCACTCCGCCGCGGCCACACCCAGCGCAAAGGACAGAACGGGGATAAAATAGTGGGCAAACCGCGATAAATCGCCATCAAACAGGCTTTGGCTCATCAGCACGATGTTGCCGGTCTGGGCGTTGGCAAACACCTTGCCGCGCCCAATGTAGGTGTAGGCGTCCTGCAGGCCGCCCGACGCCGACAAGAACATGACCGTGCGGAATGCCTCCGACATCTGGCCGCGGTGATGCGGGAATAATTTTGACATGACTTTCCGACCTCTCTATTACGTATAAACACCGCCATTATAGCGCGCCGCGCCGCCGCTGTAAAGTTTGCAGCAACACATGCGGCGTTTTGTACCAAAGTGACGCTGCAAAACGGAGAAAGATTTTATACAAAGTGCAGAAATTTGTGCAGGAGTATTACATGAGCGCAACTTTTGCGGTATACTGACTTCACTTTCCAACGCAGTGAGACAACAGCCGTAGGGCGTCGCAACGAGTTGAGCGACACCCTGCGGTTGTTTTTGTTTGGGAGAAAATAACGTATATATGAGGAGTAATTACAATGCCGCAAACAAAGAAACAGGAAATCGTCTACACCGTCATGATGGTCTGCGTCATGGTCTACGGAATGGTCTGCTACAATATCGCACTGGATGTGGGCGGGATGCAGAATTTCATCTTCGCCGCTGCCCTCAGTGAGCTGCCCATCATGGGCGTCATTGGCTTTTTGCTGGACACATTCCTGGTCGGCCCCACGGCCATGCGCATCGCCACGGGCTGGTTCACCCCAGGCAAGGACAAGCAGGTGTTCCTGGTGGCCGCTATCTCCTGTCTGTCCGCGTGGATGATGTGCCCGTTGATGAGCTTTTTCGCCACGCTGTTCTTCAAGGACAGCCACAACGCGAACTTTTTCGCCATGTGGGTGCAGACCACAGCGATGAACTATCCCACGGCATTTTTGTGGCAGCTGTGCGGCGCGGGCCCGCTGGTGCGGTTCGTGTTTGGCAAGGGTCTGGCCGCTATGAAAAAGAAGTGATAACGATTTCATAATACATCTAATACATCGACAGAAAAAACACAAACCTGATTTTGTACCAATAAAACTGCACAAAAACCACTTGCTATATTTGGTAATAGTGCTATAATACGGCTGAACCTGAAAGTTGGGTGTACCTATTTATATAGAGAAAAGCCCCTTGGCCCCCTCGCAGAGGGAGGCAGGGAACCCAATCCAGGTAAAGCTCCCAAAGAGTGAGGTGCATTGCATGAAAGATGTCAACGACCTGATGCAGGCCATTTTGGAGATGGATGCCGCCCAGCGCCGCGAAAGCGAGAAGGCCCGGCTCGAGCGCTCTGCCCGGCTGGCTGCTCTGGACGAGCAGAAGCAGAAGATCATCGCGGAGTGTGACGCTCGCGAGAAGTCCGAGTCCGCCGCCGCCGCAAGAGCTGCCGAGGAGGGCAACGCCGCCGCACTGGCCGCGCTGGAGATCCAGCGCAGCCAGGCAGCCGAGGCCATGACCGCCGCCGCAAAGGCCCATGAGGCCGAATGGTGCGCTGCGCTTGTACAGCGCACCTTGGGCGGGGAGGCCGCACAATGATGCCCACGGGCAAGGCAAGCGGCAACGCCGTGCTGGCCAAGGCCCGCGCCCTGTACGGCAGCCGCCTGCGGGCCGACGATTACCGCCGCCTGATGGCCTGCCGCACAATGACCGAGCTGGCCGCGGCCTTGAAAGAATACCCGCTGTACAGCGAAGCGCTGGCCGAGGTCAACCCCCAGTACGCCCGCCGCGTCCAGCTGGAAAACCTGCTGCGCCAGAGCCTGTACACCCGGTACGACAGCCTTTGCCGCTATGACCGCAGCGCGGGCAGCAAAGTGTATGAGTATTTCACCCTCTGCTGTGAGGTCGATGAGCTGACTGCCGCCATGCGGTGCCTGGACGCAGGCCGCCCGGGCGATTACCTGTTCCGCCTGCCGGAGTTCTTGCAGCAGCGCTGCTGCATCGACCTCTACGCACTGGCCAAGGCCACGAGTTTGGACGGTATCCTGGCCGCTGTGGCCGGTACGCGGTGGGAAAAGGTCCTGGCACCGCTGCAGAGCGCCAAGCCGGATCGCGGTCTGACCGCCCAGGCCGAGCCGCTTCTGCAGGACTTCCGCCACCGCGCACTGGTGGCGCTGGCCCCCGCTAAGGGCGGCACAAGCGCTGCGCCGAACCTGCGCGACCTCGTCGAGCTGGAATGCGACACCTCCGCTGTTTCCAACGCCGCGCGGCTCATCCGCATCGGCGCGCCGGACTCGGTGGTGCGCACCAACGCCCGCCGCGACTGTACGGCCCTGACGAACGACGAGTGGGAATACCTGCTCGCCGCCCGCGATCTGGACACGTTCAAGGCGCGGTTCGCCGGGACGAAGTACGGCCCGCTGCTGGGACACCATGAGTACAGCGTTTTGAAGGAGGGCTTCTTCCACTACCGATGCGACTGGTGCCGCAAGTGGCTGCGGTTCTCCACCGACCCGACGCTGGTCATGCTGTGCTACGTCTGGCTGGCCCGGTGTGAGGTGCAGGATCTGGATCACATCATTGAGGGCGTGCATTACAAGCTGCCGCCCGAGGATGTCCAGCCGCTGCTGGTGGGGTTTGATGAGAAGGATTGAGTGACCCTTGGCCCCCTCTGGGAGGGGGCTCCGCCCGCAGGCGGTGGGGGAGAGAGCTTCGCGGCAGCCCGAAATATTTCGGGTGATGGCAAGGTTCGCTCCCTCCGCCCCTGCGGGGCACCGTCCCCCTCTGGCGCAAGCGCCACCTCCCCCGTGTCGGGGGAGTCTGTCTCGCCGAGGGAGGCAAGCTGAAACAAGGAGTGTGAACTGATTGGTTGAAAAGATGAAACTGGTGCGGGTGCAGGGCACGATGCCCCAGCTGAACGAGTTTATCGGCTCGTGCTGCATGGACGGACGCTTTGACCTTGAGCCCGCAACCAGATATATGTCGGAATCGCTGGGATACGGCGCTCTGAATGAGGAGAACCCCCACACCGCGATCCGCGACCAGATCGAGACGATGGCCAAAGAGGCCAATATGGAGCTGCACGAGGGGCAGCAGCACAGCGACCCGGTGGATGCCGAGGGCCGCAGCTATCTGAGCGACCTGCTGGAAAAGATCGACGACCTCTGCGCCGAGCGCAAGGTCCTGCTGGACCAGAAGAAGCTCTGCGAGGACGGCATCGAGCAGTACAGCCACTTTACCGGCCTGAAGGTCAACGTGGACGACATTCTCGACTGCGCCCACGTCAAGATCCGCTTCGGCTTCCTGCCGACGGAGGGCTACAACAAGCTGATGAACAACTACGGCGACGACCCGTACATCCTGTTCACCCCCTGCAACCAGACGAAGGCCGGTTACTGGGGCGTCTACATGACCCCGCGGGAGCACGCGCTGGAGACCGACGGCATCTTCTCGATGCTCTACTTTGAGCCGGTGCATGTGCCCG
>UMLM01055640.1_pt1 | contig 13573 bp, 22 predicted proteins | sample 1966571 | NCBI WGS metagenome assembly UMLM01 (sample SAMEA4836203, study PRJEB28245) | human gut metagenome | biome: gut microbiome; material: fecal sample | place: Denmark | collected 2008 | reverse complement strand
TTTGACATTACAATTTTCATTTAAGATTTCTCTCCTTTAGTATTAATCTATATAATCTTGAAGATTTTTTATATCCTCAAGATTGATACCATATTGATTGCATTTATTAATAACATCTAACGGATTGCGTGTTAATATACCACATAAATCACCATTAAATGTTTTCATCCAATCCCATGTTAAGTCTAATAGCACATGTGTGTGATAGAATGGTAAATGTTTGTGTATATATTCGATTGCTATCACATCATAACCATAATATTTACCCTCTGGTTTCTTGTATTCTATTAATACATGATGATAGATATTTGTCATGATGAGACGTTTCTCATATTTTGTCATTTTTTGTTTCTTCATTGCGTAATAACCTTCATTGGTGAAATATGGAAACCATGCTCTTTTGCATAATATTCAACAAACGTAGGGTGAATATTTCTAAAACCTGTCAACACATATTCATCCTCAATATCATTTATCATGGTTCGCAATCGTGCAAGTAACTTATATACATAATTTAGATGAAATTTATTTATAAAGTCTATACTAATTCGAGAAGCAACAGTAGATATTGATGGATAATCTCTATTGCCGAAAGACCAGTCATACAGAATACTGATTGCAATATCATTTTTCTGTTTCTTTGTCAAATATTTATTCTTCATACAAACCTCTTTTCAGCTTGTTTCCTGCTTGAATTTTCATGTGATTATGGTTTATATTGAAATGTTGTATATTGCACAGAGTTGACAAGTTCATGTGTTATTGCATCATAAAGTCTAAAATTATGAGCATTTGCATAATGAATAAATACCTCGTCAGTGCGACTCGCATAAGCTGCTCTTATGTGCATTTCCCTTACTAAGTTATATGAAAAGTTTTGTATTACAATGTACAACTGATTAGTAAACTCAACGTTAAAACACTTACACAGATTCCATACAATCTGTCTCCATACGCCATAATGCTTGTTTTTGTTGTACAGATAGCTCAGTGTCAATTCACGTTTCAGCTTTTTATGTATATGTTCATTTTTCATTTTGTCCACTTCCTGATTCATTTTGTATCTATAGTATAGCACGTTAGTTGTTATATGTCAATACTTATGAATATCTATTTGTTGTATATTGCACAGAATTGATAATCTTGTATTCCTCTATATCATAAAGACTGATATTATGAGCGTTGGCATAATCTATCAGCATTTTGTCATTGAGGAACAGATAATGTGTTCCAATGCGCAGTCTCATACTAAAGACATAGCCAAAGTCTGTTATTGCACTACACCGCTGACTATTAAAATCAACGTTAAAGTATTTGCAAATATGCAATATAGTCTGTATATGTGGTCTATGGTACTTGTTTGTATTGTACAGGTAGTTAAGCGTCAGCTCATGTTTCAGCTTTTTGTACATATGTTCGTTTTTCATAATTATTTACCTCACAGACGCAAATATTCACGAGAATATAATTTGACGTTGTGTTTATTGGCATAGTCAACAATGTAAGATAGTGATACATCCCAATCGTCATTTATATGCCGAATGTTACGTTCAGTCCGCCGATAACTTATCCATAACCTATTGAAATGTGTTACATTAAGATTTGGCATCAATACTTTGCCTACACGCTCAAATGTTTCAGCAAAAGTATATGGTATACATGTACTATTTATCTGATACATTGCATTGAGAATAATTGCAAGCTTGAATTTTTTAGGAATGTATTGGTTTTTCATATTCTCGACTTCCTTCTGTATTTTGTATACATAGTATAACATATAAAATGTAGTATGTCAAGTGGTATTTTATGTTTGGCTTGAATTTTATTTTTACATTTTATTGAATGTGATATTATTAAAATAATTTGTAAATTGCATATTATTAATATTATTAATATTATTAAAATAATTTCTATTAATAGACAATGATATTATTAAAATAATATCCGATATGGCAAAATAAAAACCGCACCTGTGGAATGGAACACAGATACGGTATCTATTTGAGTTATACTCTTAGGAGTGCTAACTCCCAACATTGTGTGGTGGGTCATGACGGTAACGCTCCGTCTTAGACAGATTAAAAGTCTGCTATTCTACTTTTGAATTAATGACCCATGTGAAATTTAACAGTATAGAGGACTTGAACCTCTGTCTCCCTAATATTAATTATCATAATCATCATTAAATAAAGGTGGGCGTCCTTCCCATTAGACGAATACCGTTAAACAATACTAACTACCACCATTGTCAAATTATAAATTGGTAGTTAGTATAAATCATTAAAATCATCTAAAAACACAAAATAATCTAATAAATCCAAAATAATATTTATTTTTGCTAAGTCATAATAATTACCCCATTATTAGTCGTAGGTGAATGTTATTAAGCGCATGAATTATTTAGTATGTGCAGAATAGGATATCACTGCACTATGGGTCTATTTCCTAACTTTAATACCCTTTGTACAATCTTATTGATTATCAGTCATATATTTTGTTTACTTGTCCGTACAAGTCGCGTGAAGTTATGTCTTATCGCTTATTACTACTAATTACATAACGTTGGAGCATTCACTCATAGTGAATTGTAATTAGTACGGAACGACCTATTTTGTTGTTCATCCATATTGCGCAATATGGAGCATAAAGCAGTTAGGTTTCAGCTTTATGTTTTTTACGTTATAACGTTGGCATTGCCTTGTGTTGGAGTTGCACCAACATCTCACAGGTTATGTGCATGTTACTGTTACATCAACAAGGCATATGGAAGTTACACTGTACAACAGAATGCGGGTGAAAAATGAACCAATACAAACCATGAACAAAATATAGAAAGACAATACAACAAATATTGAAAGGAGGTGTATTGTACAGTGTAACTTGTTGGTGGCGTAACCAAGATTTGAACTTGGGACGTGCCCCCATCTAGAGCTAATACGGGTTATAAATCCGCTGTTTTACCGCTAAACTATTACGCCATATAGCGAGGACATATTGCCATCAGTCTCTTACTTTGTCGAATGCTTCTTAGAATAGCACTGCGAGTAGCACCATTCCTCAAAGTCTACTGATTTATCATACTTAAACACTTTATCATCTCCTTTTGTTTACTTAAACATTATATCACAACATTGTGTTGCTGTCAAGTAGTATTTTTATTTTTCTTTCAGACAAAATCACTATAACGCCAATTTTGTTCATTATAATGATTCTTTCTCTGTGGCTTATAAGGGAATAAGCCATTTTCTTGCACTTTATGCCAAACTGGCAACTTTGTTACAGCATCTATGCCCCTTACATATTTTACATTAGGGTGATGTGCTAAAAGCTCTTTTGTTCCTATTTCAAAGAAAATTCCTAAAGGCTTTTCGTCTTTATCATAACAATCATATATAATCCAATATAATCACTTCTTTCAATCATCAAAAGTTGTTATTTTTCTAAGGAAATTTGGTAGGTGAGGTGGAACTCGAATCCACACTGTAACGATTTTGAGTCGTTTGTCTCCTGCCGATTGGACTACTCACCCATATTTGAGAGGGGTTGATATTATCTCACCCTCTCGCCGGAAAGGAGAACTTGCCGATGTAATCACTTTGTCGTTCCCAACTGATTACATTCTTATTATATCACACTTGACTGTGTTTGTCAAGAGGATTTACGAAAAAATATTAAAAATATTTTTGAGTAAATGTCATTGCGTAAGCAATAGACACTTTACGAATTTTTTTAATTTGCGGTGCTCCCTACTCCAAAACTGGAAGATACGGCAATATCATTCGGGAGCACAACAAATTGTAACAGGAGGTTCTACGTCAACCACATTTATATTATAACACAAGACATTTGAAATGTCAAGTATTATTTTCAAATTTATTTCAGAAATGCAATGAAGTCGGCAGGAAACCACTGGTCTCCGTCACGAGTGACGATAGAGAATACATCTTCGCCAATATATTCGCTGATAACTGCTTCAACATCGTCACAGTCGTTAGCAAACTTCTCGCGCATTGCCTTGTTTCCAGAACAAAAGACATGAAGCACGCCCATATCAGCGTCTACTGCTACGTCAAAACCCTTCTTCTTGAAAGCGTTCTCAATATCTTCCTCGTTGAGATATACGCATGTTACTTTTTTCATGATTTTGTAACTCCTTTTGTTTTTTGTTTGTGGATTAATAATAACACACTTTAGTTGGTTTGTCAAGAGATTTTTTATCTTTCCAGATATTTTCGTAAATCAAGTACATCGTTAAAGTGCATTTTCTCATACATCTGCATGAGTTCTTCATATGCACCGTTATCAATCACTTGTAAGTCTGAAAGATTATCTCTTAGACGAGCATAAAACTCATCATGCCTTGCCATTGTATTAATGACATTAAGTATCTGTTCTCGGTTCACTTCTCAACACCTCTCTTTGATATGTATTAATTATATCACATACCAAAGATAATGTCAAGAGGGATTTTAATGATACTCAACATCAATATTATCTACTTCACATTCATAAACAGTGTAAGGATTGCCCCACTGCGTACTGAATGTTGCATTTGTGGATATTGGGTATGAAGAATGCTGACCATTGTTACTAATCATAATAAAAAATACCTTGTGGTCTGCGATAGCTACACGAATAAAGATATATTCTTCGTCCATGCCATCAATATGCTCTACCAATCTAAATGCGGGTACAGAATAGATGAAAGTATCGGGCTTAATCTCCTTACCATCTTTGCGTTTCAACATTTTTATTCACTCCTTTACTTGATGTATGTAGTATAACATATGCCAAAGAGAATGTCAAGACTTTTTATTATTATTTTTATAATTGTTTTTACTATTAATAATAATTATTTTAATAATATTATATATCATATATTTATAATTATTTTAATAATATTTATTAATAAAAGAAAAGACTGGGAGTAATCCCCAGTCTAATTCTTACATTTCCTTGTCAACGTGTGTAACCTTATCCCAATACTCACGCAGTCTATCAGTCGTGAGAAGTTCTTCAAAACGCATATGCTGAATTTCTTCGTTCGACTTATCTCGACTATAAATAACCATGTTGTTTACCAGTTCAAGAGTTGCAATGAACGTATTGATATTCAGAGTGCCACGGAAGATACGAAATTCAATCGTGTCCTCGTTTGAAAGGTTCAGTGCATAATAATGCCAATCATGTCCAGACGAACGATTAGAGCGTCTAATAAATTCATTTACAGGCATATTGATTTTGCGACAATATCTCATCTTTTTATTGACACGGCGAGAGAACAACAACAGTTCCTTCCAGAAGTGTTCAAACATGAAACAAAGTCGCGCAATACAGCTTTCCTCACGATTATGCGGATAGAAGTTACGGTTAAAGTGAACGTGCATACCGCAACAAGGCGTATCATGAGAAAGATAATCAAGTTCGCGCAGTTTATGGAATACTGCCTTATATTTATCTTCAATGCTTTCATGATATTCCAGTGTTGCAGGCTGAGTAATGTTCTCAAAACCATCTTCCAGACTGCTATCATGAGAACAGTACATGAACAGACGTTCTCTGCTATTAATAAGAGGAAGAATCTGGCGAACAGTATCGCTACTCTCTCCACCATAAGCAACCTCTAATTCAACACCAAGGTATGGTACTGCGTTGTTATGAGTATCGCCAAAGAAATCAATCGGTGGCGTATCTCTATGATACTGAGTAATCCAATGATGCAGTGCGCAATCCTCACAACAGCCGTTAATCGTCTCAGAACGCGCCACAGTGCGTCCGCAACGGTCACAGCGAGTAAATCTATTATTGTAGCACTCATCGCAAATGAGCGTACCGTTGAGCGTTCTATTGGGGAATGGTGCTCCACACTCAGAGCATACAGGGACATGAAGTGTCTCAGACAGTTCGGGATAACGCCAATTAACAAAGTTCAAATAAAACTTTACAACACTCAGCATATAACCGCTGTACTGTGCAGTTGGCAGTAAATTATTGATAGCGTTCACAAAATGGTGTACCAAAGTCTCAGACGCTTCAATAGGTACAATGTCAGAAATAGGAAGAATTTCTTCATCCTTAACAGTTCTGATAATAACCTTGTTTTGTTCATCTGAGTCTAAATGTCGTGTCAGCTTACCGCCATAAAGACCATACTTAGGTTCTCTACTACGGTTAGGGCGTTTAATCATAACCCAATCTAACAGATGTAAGTCAGACTTAATCTTACTTCCAATCAATTCACGACCGCTTGATACGGAAGTAATAACACCCTCTCTATTCGTTCTATAAGTCATGCTTTACGTTCTCCTTTATGAGAGAGGGGATTATACCCCTCTCCATCAATCATCAAACATAGTGGTATCTACACGCACAGAACAGTTCCAAGCCTGTTCTTGACCGTTGCTGTCATAGATATGCCCTTCTTCGCCAACAAGCGTATAGCCAAGGGTCTTATCCATCATTTCTCCTGTTGCTTCGTCACGCACACGTTCAGCAGTGCGCTCCCATACGTTACGCTTGCGGTCAATAAAATAATTGTCCGCTTCTTCCTGACTATCCATGTGGTAATCCATACCATCACAAGAAATAGTCCATCCAGACTTTACAGCCATCAGACCGCGCTCAGTGTCATTGTAATCGCTGTCAAAATGTGTAAAGTCGTAAATGTCATTATCAGTGTTGCTACTGCTTACAACAGTGTCAGAGTTGCGATTGAAAGTATAGTGGTGGATGCCACTGCTATAACAATTGTCGTAACCGTAGCCATAATAATCATCGTCATCATCATAGCTATGATACCAATTCTGCGGAGCACGATACTTAGAAGAACGATAACGGTTTTCCTTATAGGTAGTGTTAGAATAGAAGTTACCTTCCCATTCCTCAAAACCTTCGGTCATATTAATAAAACCAGTCTTATCCATGATTGCCATCTTACTGTCAATCATTTTATGAATAAGTTGCATAGTCTCATCATGGTGAAGCCAATCAGGAGACATTTTAACCATCAGAGGCAGATATTCCTTACAGAATACAGCAGTATCGGAAAGATGCTTCGGACGCTCATTGTAGCCTACACAACTGATAATGCCGTTGTGAATAACTGCATAATCAGATACATAGGTAATCTTCTGCAAAGCACCATCATCATAGTTGATAGGGAACGGATGCGTCATAGAAGGTACAACACCCGCGCCTGTGCTAATTCTAAAATGAATGAGCAGAGGGAGAGCTTCGGTATCATAATGTTTACCAAACTCTGTCCATGCGTTTTCAAAGTCCTTCCAAGTCATGAAACCCTTCATGATTTTTACACCTCTACCATGTGGTAGAGGATATGCCCATCCTGCACCATCATCATTATTCAGAAAACAAGTCTTGAGAGTGTCCAGAGTAGGGCACTTTACTCCTGCGGGTGATACGATTGCAATACACATACTTAATTCTCCTTTATATTGTCGTTTTTTTTGTTTGATTATATTATACTGTATCTTTAGATATTTGTCAAGAGAAATTTTAACAACAGAGAAGATTTAATTCATCGGAGATTCCTTCAATGTCATCAAATGTATTGCCAAATTCAAAATCTACAAAATTCAGTTCGTTTACATGGTAGTAAAATACTCTACCATTGCATTTGTCAGTTACTTCCACTCTCGCCCAGTAAGTAGATTCCAGACTTTCTACATACTTAATTAGGCAAATTGCCTTTGAACCATAGGCAATATTATTTGTAATGCGTACAACACGCCATTTATCATTGCCTACCACATTACGAATGAGGTCTGCAATCTGCTTACTATCTACTGCACAAGTCATACAATCACTCCTTTACTGGTAAAATACGCTCTTAACGCCAACAGATTCTGCAACACTGATAATCTTATCCATCACTGCACGCCAATCACCAGAAACAACTTCTGAACACTTGACATGCTGACAAGTTGTATCAGTTACAGTGATATTCACATCACCATTATCGCATACATCGCATTCAATCTTGTTATTCATATCAAGATAATGTAGACAGTGCCCACATTCACTATCCCACTCAGTATTTAAGAACATATTTGAACATGGGAACAGTGTGCGCATTAAAGTTTCCAGTTTCGACATATCTGCATTAGTCATCTGTACTTGCGCTCCCTTCGGTCAGAAGTTTATTCATCTGAATGCTATATGTGTTCATATTCTCAATAGCATTCATAAACAAGTCCATATCAACCTTGAAATGGTCAGCTACAAGGAACTTGTATTCGTCATAGATGCGCATATCCACAACATCAGTAAAGAAATCAATGAGGGCAACATCATTTACCCCATCGTGTTCAATCTGAATCATGATATACAGGTCATCAAGGTTACTACCATAATATTGTAGTCGCGGTTCTGCTCCCAACTTGAGCATAAAATCTTCAAAACGTAATTGAAGGTCGGAAAGATTAATCGTCTTTTCTTTCGCCATTTGTTATACACTCCTTTCTTAGTGTACACATAGTATAACACAATCATCTATTAATAGGCAATATGCAAAATGCACAAAAGTTCAAATAATTATTAGTCTCTTTTTGATAGCAAATTCTGGTAGTATGATTATTAAAATAATAAGAATCATACTGTCATAAATGATATTATTAAAATAGTTATTATTAATAGAAAAAGAAAAGGGCGGTATCACCGCCCTTATACTTTTAATCAATGTCAGAATCCGCTACATCATCACCGCTGACAACCTCGGTGTTTGCGGTCTTGGGCTTCTTGCGCTCCTGTGCTTCTTCCCAATACTGTTCAAGCTCAGGAGTGTTAATCAAATCCGTAAACTGCATGGACTGAATATCTGCAACACTCTTTGTCTTTGCAGTCATAATGAGGTTCTGGCAGAACTGCAACGTAGCAATAAAGGTGTTGTACTTCAAAGTACCACGGAACATACGGAACTCAATCGTGTTACGATTCGTGAGGTTTACTGCATGATAACGCTCATAGCAGAAAGAACCATCCTTCCAGTTCTTGGCAACCTTTTCAGGGGTATCAGTGTACTTATTCGCCCAACGCTCAATCGTTTCACGAGAACGGCGAGAGAATACAGCAATATCATCCCAGAAGTTTTCTACCATGTACAGCAGACGAGCTACACATGCTTCTTCCTCATCAGGGGTAAAGAAGTTGCGGTTGAAGTGAACGTGCAGACCACAGGTCTTAGTCTGGTGAGAACGCAGACCACCACGGCGAATGCGGGTGAACATCTTCTTGTAGTTGCTCTCGATACTCTCGTGATATGCAAGAGTAGCAGGCTGAGTGATATTCTCAAAACCGTTATCCAGAGAACCGTCAGATTCAAAGTAGATGAAGTTGTCAGGCATTACGTCAAGAATGCCACACGCAATATCATCATTATCAGGATAGCCATCACGAGTATCAACCTCAAGCTCAACGCCGAGATAAGGCATATCCACATCTGCGTCAGTCTTGAAGAAAATCGGGTCACGAGAATGGTGATTATGATAACCAACAATCGGGTTATCGCGGTCAACCAACGGCAGAGGATGATTTTCTACACATTCACGGCAGTATTCACCACCATCACCATCATACAGACTGGTAAAATATCTACCGCAATCAGGGCACTGGTAGTACGAGGGCAGACAGTCAACACAAACGTGATAATCATCACGGTCTGCAATGTCTGTCATTTCATGATTCCAGTACTCACACTGGCAATCATCACATACAGAAACGTTCGTGGCGTGGCATTCTTCGCAGATATAACCACCATCAGGGTCATAATAAGCATCTTCCATCTTGAGTTCCTTGCCACATACAGAGCAAACTACCTTTTCGTTTTCGTTCATAATAAGTTCTCCTTTACAGGTTGTTTTGTTGTTTTGTTTTATTGTGCTTACAGTATAACATAGAAAATCTCGTATGTCAATACCTTTTTTGAAATTTCTTAAAATTTATTCTGCAAGCTCATACTGATACTGTACATACTTATGTTCCATCGGGTAATCAATAAGCATATCCACATTCTTCCATGTAGATGGATTACCGATATAAACGAAACATTCTACGGTCGAACCGTCTGCAAGCGTTACCTCGCGTGTCTCGCGTGTATATAAGGTAGGAGTACCTTCGAGCTTTTCAAGGTAAGGTAACATTGCGTCAGGAACTTCATACACTTCACCGAGCAGTTCCGAGCCGTTCTCAGTTTCAAGTGCCACAGGGTAAAGGGATTGCAGTGTCTGACTATTAATATAGTCAAACAGCTTGATACCATTCAGCTTGCCATCGCCTACATATTTAGATGTAGAAAGATAGAAGTCGTTCGGATTGCCTTGCAGAAGTGTACCGTAAGTGAATAGATTGAAACTCATGTGATTATTCTCCTTCGTGTTGTTTTGTTTACGCTTCATATTATATAGTAACGATAGCGCATTGTCAAGACCATTTTTGAAAAAACAAAAATTTTTGCAGAAAATAAAAGTTGGTCTTGACATGCAAAAGTTTCTGTGTTATAATTGGAGCACAATGAAAATACAGCATTGTAAATTTGATTGATGTGAGGTACGTCTATGACTAAGAAAGTAAAGTTCATTACAATGAAGAAGTTTTTCCACAAAGATACACTAATCACTGACTTTGATTATGTTGTTCAAGAAAAGGAAATTCACCAAACTAAAACTGGTACTTTCTATTATTCATCTAATAGACAGCTTAAATATGACGGTGAACCGTCCATTACTTTTACATTCCCCGCCGGAAAGTTATGCGCATATAGTTTTGACATGACCGAACAGGAGACGCTCAAGGCAATGCTCAAAGAAATGGAACGTCCTATTAAGAACAAAATCTGTATGTATCTGCGCAAGCGTGATATATATAATTGTAAGCCTTATAATTTTAAGCCTTATAAGAAGCAGTATAACGCACTGCTTGAAGAAGCTCTTGCTGAACATAAGAGTTATAAAGAAGCAATGAAAAAATTTGCAGAAGAACACAATTTCTCTTGACATATAACATTTGATATGTTATAATATAATCACTTCAAAACAAAAGGAGAATAATTATTATGATGAAGTATGTCGTAAACAAGGATAAGCAGACTGTAATGGCATTTCTTGAGGGTACTCAGATGGATGCCGTCAAGATGATTGCAAAGGAACTCATGCGCACTGGTGTTCCTGTGGATTATTACTCTAACAAGCTGCTTATGGCAAATAAGTATTCTGGCACTGTTACCCTGCGTCATGGTGACACTTGGGATGAAGAAGAAGGTAAGCGTCTGGCAAAGGAAAAGTGCCTTGCAAATTATCATCGTGGTCTTGAGAAGCGTATCAATAAGTTCTATTATGATATGGCTGTTGCTATGTCTGTGCTGAATAAGAACAGCAGTGGCAAGGAGTGTTGCCCCTGTGAGTGTTGCAATGATTGCGACCACGAGTAAAGAATATCAAGGAGTGGAAGAAATTTCCACTCCTTTCTTTATTAATAGAATATTATTTTAATAATATCAGTATAATTACAAAATCATATTATTAAAATAGTATCAATAAAAATAAGAAGAAAAATTCAAGCCACCTCTTGACAAATAAGATATTCTATGCTATGCTTTTAGTCGAAAGGTGGTTATACTTATGAAAGAACAGCATATTCCAAAGTTTCTTAAAGAAGAACTATCTAAATATCTTTGTGTTCTTATAAAACATAAACCCTTGGCTACATGGTATCGTGCTACACCATATATGACAAAAATTATGGCAATGTATAATAACATTCCTGAAAAGTATATGGTTCAGTCGTATACTTCGGCTGATTTACGTTTGAATGATTATTTACCGAGACAGTCAGAAATGTTTGTGAGAAACTGGTTTAGAAAAAACGTAGATTCTTTTTACAATGATGCTAACGTAAAAACATATATGGATAAATATTATCCAGAAGGGATGGAATAATATGGATGTGGAAAAGATGAGAGAAATTATTTATCATCCACTTAAACAGCAGAAACTTCCAAAATGTATAAAGCACAATTTTGATAAGTTTTCTGTATCAACTTATGACTTATTATATCCTTACGGTATGTATCAATTTAGGTGGTATCTAGATGCTTTATTGGACAAGATAGGTGCATATTATAATTTGTCAGTAGATACAGACAATAGTATGTATATACACGCTCTTAGGTTTAGTCAGACAATATATAACAAATTATATAATAATGTTTGTCGATTTTGACTATTGCATTAATAGAATATCCATGCTATAATATAACCACAATAAAGAACAGGAGTGAATCAAAATGAAACTTTCGACATTACGCAATCGTGTTTATGGCATTCAGAAGGGTGCTTATACCTCTATCCTTTGGGAGCGTGACGCAAAGGTAAAGAAGGGATGTATGGACTGTGTAAAGAAGCGTGTTCGCGCTACGGTTCGTCTTGGTGTGAACTATGAGAATCTTTCAACTGTAAAGAACGCTCGTCTAAATGGTTCGATGCCATCTGTTTCCTCTGGTCTGGCATGGGGTAAGTGGTCTGAATATCCGTACTTTATCAAACATACCCCGAAGAACAGCGTAGAAACCACTTATCTGCGTGCTTATCTTGGTAAGGGTTCGCATATGGAAACTGAGTGGTATCTCAACGGACGCAAGGTTGACAAGGCTATTATCGCACCTATGGTTCTTTCTTCCGAACTGAGTAATGACCCTGTGATGGATGAAAAGCCTATTGTGCTCAAAGTAAACGACATTCTGGCGATTGGTTAATCATGGTAAACTATATCTATCTCAATTGTAAGGTCAATCTATCCTGTGACAAAGCAACTTTTGTTGCAGGACAGATTTATAAAATCGTACGTAAAAGCGATTATACATGGACTGTATTATCAGAAGAACACGTTAGAGTGCCTTTCTCAGTTCAAGATATTAGAAAATATTTTGAGCCGTACGTCATTAAATAAACAAGCCGAAAAAACAAGCAGGAATAGGAATAATAATATGAAAAATACTAAATTAACAAAAAACATGAAACACGCAATCGCACGCACAATGTATAATGTGTATCATAATCAACCTATGGAATTTTGGTGGGAGTTTGTTCAAGAAATTAAGATTGGTTGCCCTGTGGTAACACAAGTGTTACATTGGAGTGACAATAAAATTTCAATCAATATTACCGATTCTAAATGGTTTAGAAATTATGTTTTGATGGGGGAATACCGTTGACAAACACGCTTTGATATGATATAATAATATCATAAAGCAAAGGAGTGAACTAATATGCGTTGTACGCATTACATGAAGGAAGAAATTATTCGTAACTCTGGTGAAATGATGTTCCGTCAGTATTTTGAAGTGCTGAATGGTAATCACACATATTTTACTGGTATAAGCGATGACAATATCATTAAAGCGAATATCCGTATGTTGGAAAATAAGCTGTCTATTGACCGCATTGAAGTTGATAACCGATTAATGGATAAAATTCGACATAAGGCGAAAGCATATCTTTATGCCAAAATAATCAGATAAAATAAGTTCTAATAGCAATCATATATAGCAATTAATACACAT
>UMLM01022722.1_pt1 | contig 13575 bp, 12 predicted proteins | sample 1966571 | NCBI WGS metagenome assembly UMLM01 (sample SAMEA4836203, study PRJEB28245) | human gut metagenome | biome: gut microbiome; material: fecal sample | place: Denmark | collected 2008 | reverse complement strand
AGCCTCTCGGTGAGCAGCCAATAGGGTCCGAAGGCAGCTCCAGGCCAGCACTCCGCACATATTTTGTTGCGGTTTATTTTACGGGAACCCCAGTCAACATCAGCGAACTTTCTGGGGAATGTTGGGGAGGGGAGGGAGCGGGCCCGCTTTAGTCCCCGGCGTCGCTCTGACCCGAGCTGGGTTGACTATACGCGACGCGGCAGCTCTAACATGAGGCCGTCTTGCCCCTCTTCGAGGCTCGGCACCGAGGCCTTCCAGGAAAAGTCCGCGAGGCTGCTGCTTAGGTCAAGTTCTGCGTGGTCGTATTTTTCAATTTTGCAGCCCGGGTGATTCTCGTCTTGTAAAAGGCGACATTCGACCGGTCGCGACCCGATGATTCGATACTCCTTCTGATATGCGTACTTGGGCGTTTTGATAACGAGATTGTGCGGGATGCCCTCAAAGATCTCGCGTATCAGTTTTGGCCCGGGTACGCCGTAGGAGATGGGACCGTGGGCGTAGATGCTTCCGTCGTCGGTGGTGTGTCTGTCGGCGAGGCGCGCGAAGCTGTCATACTGCACAATGCCGATCCACCCGTCCGCGCACCCGAACTCCTGGATCATTCGCATCGGGATTTTCACGGCGTTGTCGACGATATCGTTCTCGCGGACCGTGTACATGCAGTAGATGGGCAGGCAAGTATATCCGTAGAGGCACACCCCGGGAGCCATGGACGCCTCGAGTGGATCGCCCTGCTCGCCAGGCAGACCATGGTAGTAGCCGGCCGCGTTCATGTAGAGGCGACCGTTCAGTAGGTCTTCGATGAACGCCTCTTTGGGCGCGAACTTAAGTAGGTAGACGATGTCGTTGTTGGGCATGGTGTTTCCTTTCTTTGGTAGTGATGTCCCAGGTCGCTTTGTGCGTCCGGGTTGCTTGCTACCAAGGTAAGGACGTCTGGTGGGATCCTCGTGCGGGAGTGGTGTGTGGCGTTTGCCTGGACTGTGCTTTTTCGAGATGACTGGGCGCTCAAGAAGTTTAGACCTGCGTCGACTCCATTTGTCATGTCCACAAAACCGTTGGCATTTGGTGTTAGCATCCCTAGTGTTCGCCTTGCCAGGAACGTTGTTAATTGCCATATGTATGGCTATTGCTCTATTAGGGGGATTCCCTTGGCAGATTTAGTCCATGTTTTGCCGTTCAAATCGGTGAGTGTCGAAGCTCAGAAAGCGCTCTCAAAGATTGAGTATCTCGAGGGCGATTCTGTAACCAAAGTGAAAGAGTATGACGACGTTGTGCGGTCACTTTGGGAGGCTAAGCAACTGTATGAACAGTTTCGATGGAACTATGGTGAACTGAGGCGCTTGGTTCCGTGTAATCAGTTTGACTTCTTACCCGACGGCTTTGCCAATGGGGGTTTTGGCGAGAGGGCTGTTGTTAACGCTGCTTTTGGAAATTATGTTTCCGCAGCCCGTGGTCTTGTCGATAGAATGCAGGCAGTTATGCGGAAGTATGACCGAGGTTCAAATAAAGAACTTTATAAAGACTATTGGAAACTGCTTTCTTCTTGGTATGACGAAGGCGGCCTCTATGTTTTTATGTATGAGATTCGAAATCCAGTTCAGCATGGTCAAACCGTTGTTTCGCTTGTCAGGGAAAATGATGCGACTAGGGTTAGATTTGATCTTGATCAAATTGTTGATATGCGCGAATACAATACCTCGCCAAAACTTCGCGCCTTTCTAAACAAGACAATTTCGAAAATCAAAGACCATGATTCATCCGATTGTCCGTATCTTTGTTTTCGATATACAAACATGAGGTACAACGAACTTGTTATTGAGTTATTCTGTCATTTCCTGAAATGTGCCGAGCCCAGAATACGCGCCGCTCGTAAGGATATGCAGAGTTTGCTATTACAGCACAGCAAAGCAGTCGGCAAGCTGGGCGGCTCTTCCTTTGTTGCATATGTTGATGGCGATATGACCCATGTTTATGATGAAGTTGATGTTGACCCAGTTAAGCAATTAAAAGATATGCACCGAAAGGCACAGAAGCATCTAAAGGATGCTCGAAATGCAATTGCGGCTGAGCGCAGATCAATTCGCTAGAGAATAGCTCCAGCATTGCGGTTCTGCTCATGTTTGCGGTCGGACGGGTGCCTCTGCGGTTGCCGGTAGTCTGCGCCCAGAGTTCCATTAGCCCAGGTTTTTTATCCCAGCAAAATCCAGGATCTGCTTAGCTATCTATGGCTACACTTCATTAAAAAAGTCGTTCTTCTTTAGCCGCCCGAGATATCGGTCGAGTTCGTATAAAGCGTCAATGTAGACCTGAGCTGAGTTGCGGATATCGCGCATATCTAGACAGCATCTTTCAAAATGTAGCTTGCCAGTTTCTGTTTGAGTGCTACGACAAGTCATGAGTGCGATTTCGTTCTCAGCAATGTTATCAGTCTCTTCTAATCCTTTTGGTGTGATGCGATAGATCACTGCACCCGGATATGAGTCGAGAAGGCTTTTCCCTCTCACATCAATACAAATTCGCCCCGCTGGACCAAATCCGTATTCTTCATGCCTCGTCGAATTTAGAGGGTGTGCAATTACGATTGAGCGAACCGCTTCAAGATAATTACGCGCCTCTGTGAGTTCATTTTGTCTCGAGAGCTCGAATTTGGTTCTAATTACTTCTTTCAAACAGGTGTAATTAATCTGCCAGTATGCATCTTTAATCCAGGTGGCGAGTGCTACTAGAAATACGGTGTCCTTAATGTTGGGAGAAAATCCGTCTTTGATGGCAGCATTGAAGTCTTGAATGCTGTAGTTAGCCTTAAGAATAAGATCAGACATTAATTCATAGTGATCTAGGTCTTTCCAAGGCCACTTCTTCCAAATACCGCATTTGCCTTCGCTCAGACCGTCCGTGGACTTTAGAGGTTCGATTGATTGCACGTTGTTCCCGTCTACTTGAGTTCCGCTCGGGCTCCTCATCGTCGTACGTTGTTAATTATCATAATGGCTCGACGGCAAAGCGAGGGGTTGGGCCACATTTTCGGGTACCGTCAAGATTCTTTCGTAAATTGATTTAGCCGTCCTCGGCCTCGTCCTCTTCTAGCCCTCCGCTTTTCCCTTCAGCTCGTCCATCTCCTCCAGTTTGGACATGTCCAGGTACCTCCTCTTGCCCCACTCGTGCTCCACTATGTACTTCAGCCTCGCCGTCACCAGCATGACGGTCGAGTTGCCGTCCGGGTAGGTCCCGACGGCCTTCGTCCTCCTTCTGATCTCGCAGTCGATGCGTTCGATCCCGTTGTTCGTCCTGATCCGGCGCCAGTGCTCCGGCGGGAATTCCGTGTAGGCCAGCGTCTCGGCGAACCCGTCGCGCACCGTCCTCGCGGCCGCCCCGCGGAGCCTCGGCACGCTGAGCACGATTTCCCCGACGCCCGTGATGAGCCTTCTCGCGTAGCGGCCACTGCGGTAGGTCTCCCGGCCCGCCGTCCTCTCGTAGCGCTCGGTCCCGACAAGCTCGGACGCCTCCTCCTTGAGCAGCGCGTCGAGCGACCCATCGTCGACCAACGCGATGTTCGCAGACGCGGCTTGTGCCCCTTTTGTCGATGATTTGTTGTTCTGTCAGCAGAAATCTTATGACGACGCGTGGATCGTGTCCCTCTAAGTGTTTGTCAAATTGTGAAAGAAATTATGCGTCATCTCCTTATGCGCAACTACCTTCCCTATGGGTTTATTAAGACTGCCCAAGACGGATTGTTGGTCGTCGGAGATTGGTTTGCCCAACTGCGCTTGAGGCCCTTGGTCTGGAATTCCCAGTCGCCCTACAACGTTCTTGCAATAAGTGCTGTAGTGGTCATTGCCCAAACGTTTCTGGCAATCTATGCGCTGTTTAGGAACGTGAACTACTACGACATGAACGCACCGTTTCTTGAGGACTTCTTCAACGCCGTTAAAGGTGCGGCGCTGAAGCTGTTTGCGGTAATCTTGGGCGAACGCGCGATACATGTGTTGTGCAAGCAGAAGGGGAGTGACGACGGGATGAAATCCTCCGCGAGTGATATTCGAGAATAGGTTGAGAATGAACGACCTGTTGCCCGAACGGACACAATTTCCGTCAGCACAATTGATCCGCGCCGCTTGTTATTCTATGAATCTATTCGATCATTAGGAGGTTCTATGGGTACTAATGAGATGGACGCCGAGGTCATTGATCGTGACCGTATTGAGGTGTTTGTTAGCTCTTCGATGCGCGATGAAGGCGATTTCAGCTGGCAGCAGCTGAGGGATGAGCTTAATCGTGCTTTGTTGAAATCGGATATCTTTAAACCCTTCGCCATCGAGTCCCAGGTGAGCATTGAGCCATCATCGTCTTATTATCTTAATCGCTTAGTGCAGAGCGATATAGTGATTGGGATCATACGGTCAGAATTGAGGCCAGGAACTAGTAAAGAGCTATATCGGGCTATCCAGCTCAGAAAGCCACTCATTCTCGTTAAGCTTGAAGGCGAGACATCGTCGGATATCGAGTCTCTGTTTCGTTATGTTAGGGAAATGGATGCGTGTACATATGTCGAATTGCCGAGTGATTCAGGTCTCGTTTCTTATCTGATGAATCAGCTTAATAATGTGATGGTTGATTTGTTTCACAATCGACGATTTGAAATTGAAGATGGTAAACCGGCGGTTTTTGCAGACATTGCTCCGATCTCTATTCCCGAAGATGTTCTTGATGCTTTTGGCGCTTCTGTCGCCTTGATTTCAAAAAAATTTAACTACCATGCTGAATGGCTTGAGAGAAAGTCTGACAATCCTCACCTGTTCTTTCTTGGTGAGAAGGCGGTTGAGTGGCTACTTTATGGCACCCCCTTTTCGGTCGGTGCATTTAAGGCTGGCATTCTAGAGATTATGAAAGACAGCGGCATTCCCAGAGACACTCTTTCACTAAGGCTTGACGCCCTCGATGCTTCTATTGAAGGTCGCTATTCCAAATGCTATGAATTACTCCAGCTTGCTTGTGATTCAATAGAATCGAAAGATTGTTGGGCTTATGGTAATTGTTTAATTGACAAGCGGACTGTCGCTGGCATGCTTTCTGAATATGGATTTGGCACCCAGTGGTCAATTCAGAAACAAATTGATGCGCTCTCCGCTCCAGCCTATATTCCCCTTGCGCTTAAGTTCGAAGAGGAGGTGGGGACTGCTGTCTTAAACGCTTCGAGAGAGGCGGGGGCAGTTAATCCTTACACAACGATTCGACATGATGCTAGCCTTGCTTCCGTCATGTCGAATATATCGTGTTTGTTATTTAGTTCAATATTATGCGGGAGTATATCGAGCGCCTTATATTCTCGCAGCCTGCTTGCTAATTCGCTTATCGACTACTCCTCTATTTACAATCGTCCCGAACTTGAGCTTGAGGGAATTAAACTGCTTGTTCTTCAGGGGGATGCTAAGGGCTTCGAGAATAGGTTTGCTTATAAGAGCGATGGTTTAAGGTCGTACCTTCCGTCGTGTGCCGAGGAACTGTGGCATCTGACTTCTTTAACGGCGCAAGCATATCGTCCGAGTACGAGATCCGTCGTCATTAAGGAGTGTGCGCCTTATTTTTCGGATGATACTATTTGCGATGCTTGGAGCAAGTTGAACGTTGCAGATGATTTTCGGCAATGTGAATCAAAATGGATTAAGGCGATCGGCATGATCAAGATGCGGGTTGATGAGAAGTCGCTTGTAAGCCTACTTTGTCAGGTTGTCGATCAACATTTATATACCGTCGCTTCTGATGTTTCGAACGTTATTGGCGGAATGGATTTAGACAAAATCGACAATGGGCTCGTTGATCAACTGGGCAGTAGCCTTAAATCGAATTCTGATGAACTGCTTAAATACAATTTCTCTGCTGGCGTTTTCGGATGCGTTGAGAAGCGTTGTGGCTTTTCTATTTTGAGCGAAGAATAAGTGGGGCATCTTTCCACTGTTGAGCGGGGTTGTTATTTAGACAACAAATCTCCAGCATGCAATGCGGAAACGGCTTGTATCGATGAATTGCGCAGGCAATTCGACTCGAATAATCGTTCTGATTTTCACTCAGGGTTTTCCATTCGTCCCTCTTCTTTGCTATGTCGCTCACTCGATGATGTCCCTTCTGAGTCATTTAACGCATCCTTGGCTGGCGTGCTGGAGCATTGTCTTAAAGGGCTTCCGACATATCAAGGATCACCCTGCTCTGCAGGAGAGGCTATGTCCGTATTAAATAAGTTTGTATGTCGTTGCGTGCGTGATGGAAAGGCACTTCCCGTCGGTTGGACGGATTTAATTTCTGAACTTCCGGATGAGTGGCCCGAAGACCCGGTATTTAGAGAGCCTATATCAATGGACTCATGTGCATGGTCTGTAAGATGCTTGGCTCTAAAAGTTGCTACCGGCTTTGCAACAGACATAGAGTTCCTGACATTTGGTATTAAATTTGATGCCCTTACTGCCGCCGGTCAGCGTGCGTTTTTAGAAGTACTTGAGCAGCTGATTGTTTGTAATGCTATCTGCGATCAATACTGTGGCGTCGTTTCTGCAATCTGTTCGAGCGTTATGCTTAGTGAAGACTCTGCTGTTCGTGCAATATTGCTTGATAGCGTTGCTGCGGGCTATCGTAGATGGGAAGCGAGCTCTTTTAGCGATTTGGCGTTTCAATCGTTACACGATGTTTCCCCTAATGTTGCATTTAAGCTTGTGCGCTTATGCAAGGAGGGCAAATTTGATGATGCTACTCTCGAGCAGAAGTTACTTGGTGAGCTCTCGAGTGATTCAAACTGGTTTATTCGCTGGCATGTCGCAAATGACTAGACGCAGGTTTGGCGCCGGGACAGCGTGGATCTCGGCGCCTTCTTGCCATCGTCTGATTAGTCCGGACCTATCCCGGTGCCAATTTGTTGCTGGCGGCTGATCTCGCAGCGCTGCCGCATGTTGGTCTTTCTAATGCCGACCCAGACTGTCCTGCTTACAGCCATTCGTCCATAAAAAAACGTGGCTCGCGGAGTTGGTGGGAAGTTTGTTTGCTTGCGGATTCATAATCAATAAGACGCAAACGCCTCTTCCATGGAGATCAAATGCCTGAACCGATTGTCGTAAAGCTTGCCTGTTGTAACAACATTGACTGCGCAACTATTACGCTAAAACCCAATGCAACCACTGTTCTGCACGGAATGAATGGCTCCGGTAAGAGCTCAGTTGCAAAAGCGATTCAGCTATATAACGGCGATGATGGGCAGACGTTAGAAGTGTTGAAACCCTATGCCTCAGAATCTCTGCCATCTGTCGAGGGCTTGCCGTCGGATGCGAATATCCTCGTATTTAATGAAGACTATGTCGATAGCACGCTGTTTAAGGGCGACATGGAGCTAATCGAAAACGGATACAAGATCTTTGTCGATACTCCCGAGTATCGTAAGGCTGCAAAAGTGACAGATGGGCTACTGGCGGATGCCGTCAAAAGGTTGCGTGAAGGGGGCAAGGTGGCTGAGTTACTCTCTACAGTTAATAACTTACTGTCTTGCTTCGGGAAGGTTTCTAAGCAGACCTATTCGAAGGTTAGCCCAATTGCGAAAGGCATCGTGACAACGGGAAACCTTATTGAGCATGTTTCTCCAAAGTTTGAGTCGTTTAGCCCACTAATTCAAGGAGATAATGCTAAGGATTGGCTGCAGTGGCGTGATAAAGGCAGTAAATATAACTCGCGGGGCGTATGCCCGTATTGCGGCAAGACTCTCGAGCAGTCTGAGCTGGAAATATGTAACGAAATGCAGGCCGTATACGGCGGAAAATATATTGATAACTGTACAAAAACGATTGAGACTTTCGGGGAAGCCGAGGTGCTTCTTAGCGAAAACGCTCGTGCGCAGGCTAACGTGATTTTACACGGGAAGCTAGAAGAAGAGCCCAATCCCGAGAATGAAGCCTTTCTTGCCTGCATCAAAGCAGATGCGGAGGGGCTTAAGGCCAAGCTCGAGAAAATCCAGCAATTAAATTATTCGTTCCTGAAGAATGAAGAAAAAGATGCCGACTATTTTGAAGGCTTAAAAATCCATGTCGAACGTCTCGAAAAGATGAATTCGCAATTCGCGGTTGAACGCATCAACAGCATTAATGCTGTACTAGATGATCTTTCATCCAAAGTGAGGGACATCCAAATTGCCATCGGTCGTCAAAGCGCAGCATTAAGGAAATCCATCAAGGCATCGATGGCCGAAATGAATGCTTTTCTGGAGTCGGCGGGATTTCCCTATGTGATCTCAATCGCTTCGCCGGATGGGACTCGCTGTGCCGTTTCGCTGAAGCCTCGTGGGCTCGAGATGAACGTCAAGGATTTAAAGTCGCACCTAAGCTATGGCGAGCGTAATTCGCTTGCGATTGCATTGTTTTCCGCTCAGGTGAAAAGTGAGAAGCCGGACATGGTTGTGCTCGACGACCCGATTTCTTCCTTTGATCAAAATAAGAAATACGCGATTCTCCAAAGGTTATTTTCGAAATCTAAGGGTGTCTGTCGTGGGATTACAACGTTGCTGCTGACCCATGACTTTGAAACGCTCATTATGATCGGCAAGGTCCATAGGTCCCTTCTATGCAACACGTATTGCTTCTATGCGCGCAACGATGGCGGCGTGCTTTCCCTGATACCTGTTGAGGATGATGATTTTAATAGTGCGGTACAGTGCTTTAAGGCAATCGTGGCGAGCGACGCATCCCTGCCTTATAGAATTGTGCTTGCTAGGAGAGCGGTTGAAATTGCGTACGGAAAGTCGCCTGCCTGGCACGTTTTATCAAGTTTGATGCATCGTCGGAAAGTTGCGACGATGTGTGAGCAAGAGCTTACTGACGAAGAGTGGAAGGAAGCAAAAAAGCAGCTTGAGGATATCGGTTTAAAGAACTTTAACTACCAAGACTTATTGAGCCAGCTTGGAAATGCGGAGCTGCTGTCCGTTTATGATCAAGCGCCTTCACCCGTTGAGAAAATCTGCGCGTTTAGATTACTCGCTGACAACAATGCTGGTGAAATGAGTCAGGTCTGCAATCGTGCCAATATCGATGAGACAGTGTTTAAATTTGCAAACGAATGCTTCCATATCGAAAACCTCATGGCGTATCAGTTTGATCCCGTCAAGTTCAATACGGTTCCGGCAGGGATTATCGAAACCTGCGACAAGCTGATTGCCGGGTTTAAGAGACAATGCGAGCAGTGGGCTGATGCTGACAATTAGCGGCATCTCCTTGGTGTCCCTCTTTTAATAAAGGCATTCCATTTGCACACTTTTGTGCCTGGTTCAAGGATTGATTTGGAAGATTGGTGGCACCGGATTGACGGACCCCGGGTCCTCGCTTAAAGTAACCCTTGTGATGAGGCCTTGCGACGGTACGTCCGGCTTGGTCCGTGGGAACCGCCGAAAGGCGGTTTTCGCGTTTAAGGGGTCCAATTGGATAAACCATTTAAATCTATTGATGAGCAGATTGCTATCCTTGAAAGCCGTGGACTCGAATGCGATAACAATACTCGTATAGTTTTGGAACGCGAGGGATACTATCCGGTTGTTAACGGCTACAAGGATTTGTTTCTCGACCATCGAGGAGATTCTTGCCACGAATTTTTCGTAAAAGGAACGAAGTTCTCTGATATATATCGTTTATTCGAGTTCGACCGCTCATTGCGTCTGCTCATGTTTGAGTATTTTAACAAGGCGGAAGCAGTCCTTAAAACAGTCTGCTCTTATCGTTTTGCAATGGCTCACAAAGATAGTCCGGAAGCATACCTGGATAGGGGATCCTACCGTGCTGATGCTGGCTATCGAAAAAAGATCGACACGCTTATCAGTGATTTCGAGAAGGTGCTATGTAGGTCTCAAAAATGGAAAACTGATTATAAAAGGGATTACATTCGGCATTACGAGAACAATCATGACAATACGCCGGTATGGATTCTTATGAATTATTTGATGCTTGGTCAGGCATTCAAGTTTTACGAGTTTCAACCAGAAAGCATGAGAAATTCTATCGCTAAATCGTTTTCTGATCTCTATTCCGAGACGCATGAAGTTGATAAGCGTATCAGCCCTCGAAGGCTTAGGCTCGCATACGATCACATCAAAGATTTTCGTAACATCTGCGCACATGATGAGCGCCTGTTCTGTGCGAAGGTGTCTCCGTCCTGTGACGTAAATTTCGTCGACGTTTTAAATGATCTTGAGCTTGTGCTGACGAAGGATGATTTCAATAAGCTCCGTCGTCAAATATTGCTTAACGCAGTCACGTTGAGTGATTCGCTGAGCACGGATGCCAGCGCTAAAGTTCTATTTGCCATGGGTGTCAAAGATTGTCGAAGTGTGTTCCCTAAGGAGCTGCTTGGGCTGCAGGGTGATGCACCTTCTTCTTGAGCTTGCGCAGAAGATGGTCGAGACTATGCCGTGGATTGGTGCTATCAGCTTTGATCTTGGTCCTGCGCCCGTGCTGAAGGAAATCCAGTGCAAGGACCCGCCTGTGCGTTTTGCTGGGCGGGCCTTCTTGTGCCGCGGGCGCGGAGAGCCTGATCATCGCGGTCGACACGTACTGCGGGCCGGGCGTGTCGGGCCCCGGCTGAGCCTGGACCGATGCCGACCACCTGGAGCTCAGCGGCTACGCGGGCGAGGCCATCGGCGCCGACGGCGGGGTGATTATGAAAGGCAGGCATCAGCTCATTACGAAGCGTTCGGATGGCAAATGGCAGGTTAAGGGCGAGAGGGCGCGTCGCGCTTCCTTTGTTGCGACGACCCAGGGCGAAGCTATAAAGCGCGGTCGTCAAATTAGTTCTAATCAGCACTCTGAGCTAATCTCCCATCGTCCCGATGGCAGAATCCGCGCAAAGGATTCCCATGGGCATGATCCCTTCCCGCCGAGAGGATAGGGGCTTGACGCCATTGCGGCTGCGGGCATGGATTAGCGTGTCCGCAGCCGCATACTTCCGAGTTTTGGCCTTGTACCCTTTGCTCCAGATGCTGCAAACACTTGATTGATGCTATTTAAGGTCTATAATCAAATAAAAACTCTGAAATATCTTTTCAAAACAATGAAAGGAATTTTGAGGACGATGCTTTGCCAGTTTACCTTCAGGAACTATAGATCCTATCGCGACGAAACTGTGCTTTCCATGCAGGCAACATCGATGAGGGAGTTCGAGCGCTCCCTCATAGAGTGTCCTGACGGGCAGAGTTTCCTTCCGGTGGCTGCGGTTTACGGGCCTAACGCTGGCGGTAAGTCTAACCTGCTCGAGGCTCTTGACTATATTCGTTCGGCGGTAGCAAGGCCGATCAGATTGTTGTCTGCCAGCACTGATGCGCCAGAAGGTAACCGATCTTCGATACCTCGTTGCTCTGCGTTCGAGTTCGATGATGTGTCGGCTGCTAAGCCCACCGAGTTCGAGCTCTACTATCGCGCGGGTGAGCATGAGTACCGCTATGCCCTGTCCGTGCATGCGGACGAGATCGTGTCCGAAGGACTGTGGCGGCGCAAATTGGGGGCGTCACGCACGGCGATGCTGTTCGAGCGCGAGGGGACAGGGGTTGAGCTTGGTCCCACGTTGCGTAAGCTCGTGACGGCTGCGAGATTCAACCCGAGCCTGCCATACCTGTCGTTTCTCTGCATCAACTTTGACGCGCCGGTGATCAAGGAGGCCGCCAGTTGGTTTCTTGATGGGGTGTTTCTGAACTACAACAGCTCCTATCTGGAGCAGATGCTCGAACAGTTGCTCGACGAGGATGACTCACTCGAGATCACGCGTTTTCTGCGTGCCGTTGACGTACGTATCGATGGCTTTAGGGTTGAGAAAGCTCCGGAATGGCGCGGCCAGCGCGTCTTCGTAAAGCATGAGGTGGACGGCAAGGGCTATGAGCTGCGCCTGTCCGAGGAGTCGGCCGGTACTCAGAAGCTCATGGGGTTGGCGTCGTTTCTGCTGGCGGCGCTCGAACGCGGCGGTACCGTCGTTGTCGACGAGCTCGACGCCAAGTTGCATCCGAAGCTCCTGCGCTACGTGATTCTGCTGTTCAAAGATCCCGAAGTCAACAAGAGCGGCGCGCAGCTCATCTTTTCGTCTCAGGACGTGTCCACTATGCGAAACGATGTTTTTCGCCGCGACGAGATATGGTTTGCCGCACGCGGCGAGGGGGAGGCGAGCCAGCTATGGTCGCTCGCCGACATCCACGAGGCAAATGGTAACTTGGTCAGCAAGAACGCGGCATTCGACAAGCAGTACCTGTCTGGCCGCTATGGTGCTGACCCGTATCTCACGTGCATTGAGGAGTGGGATTAGCATGGCAGCGAAGAAGTCGAAGGGCTGGCGTAGTGGCAAACGTGAGGTTCGCCCGCGCATGGTGCAGATGACGCGCCACCTCGTGGTGACCGAGGGTAAGGAGACTGAGCCTCGCTACTTTGAGGGTGTGCGTGCCGCTTTGTGTGCGGCAGACGAACGCAAGGTTGCCGTTATCGTTAAGGGAACGGGCAAACATACGCTCGACCTGCTCGACTTCGCCGTCGAACACTGCCTCTATGCGCCCGAGACGTTCGACCACGTGTGGCTCGTGTATGACAAGGATGATTTCCCTGCGTCCGACTTCGACGCGATGGAGCGTAAGTGCAACGAACTCTCTGATGGTTCGAGGACCTTCCACGCGTTGTGGTCCAACCCCTGTTTCGAGCTGTGGCCGCTTCTGCACTTTCGCTACACGACCGCGCATATGTCCGCGTCCGACTGCCAGCATGCCCTCGCGCAGGAGATGTCGAAGAATTTGGGCATCGAGTACCGCAAGAACCTTGACGGGATGTTTGGGGCAGTGGATGATAGGCGAGGCGAAGCATTGCAGCGTGCTGGGCGCCTCGTCGCGTACCATAGGGAACTGGGTAACATTAAGCCATCTGCGCAAAACCCTTTAACTAAGGTTGGCGAGATATTTGATGTGATTGGGCCGTATCTGGTTTGACGGTCAAGTTCGATCGGGCTTGATGGGACTGGAGATTCATGAAAGATGTTGTTTCGGGCTGCCTGCCGTCTTTAACTGGATTGACCTTTTGGGACCCGATAGGATACTAGGCCGAATCTAGCGGTATTGACGCAGTCAACCTACGGGCCTGCGTCCTGCGGGGGCGGCTTTTCTTTTGAATTGCCGCCCCTTTTCATCATTTGTATGGATGTAAGATTCGGCCTGTCAAAATTTACATCTCAATAAAGAAAAGGCGAAATTGCGTGCGATTTTCTGCTCGTATGTAACTTTACTGACGTGTTGTTGCTCAGTCTTAATTCGCTGTGGTTGCCGGTAAGGGATTGACCGGAATTGGGCTTTTCCCTATCCGCTCCGTCGCGAGTTCTACATCGAGTGCATCTGCAACATGATGCGCCCGTGGACCATCGTGAACTATGAGCGTGAGCCGTGGGTGATGGACGAAGGTACCGTGCGCATTACGTTTGACATAAACATGCACGCGGCGGTGGATCGCTGGCGTTTGCTCGACCTGGGCGGTTGAAATGATCCGCTGAGACCTTTCCAGTCGAATATTTTTCGGGCGAGGGTTGGGTATCATGGTGAAA
>UMLM01012434.1_pt1 | contig 13602 bp, 8 predicted proteins | sample 1966571 | NCBI WGS metagenome assembly UMLM01 (sample SAMEA4836203, study PRJEB28245) | human gut metagenome | biome: gut microbiome; material: fecal sample | place: Denmark | collected 2008 | reverse complement strand
ATGAAAAAACAGAAATTTTGCCGGAAGGCGACCTGACCAAGCCAGTCCCGGCGGCAGACGGAACAGAAGTCATTCTATCCGTTACTTCGGACAAAACCGACACGCTCTATCTACGCGGCTTCGTCGGGGATACTTATGAGAATGGCACATGGTCTGCCTTGGATGCCGAAAACGCGGCAAATGAAAAAGATCTGTTCTACTGGCTGCATGAAAACGGCTTCTATCCGCAATCTCAGTTTACACTTTCTGCTATACAAACCGCAGAATACGAAACCGAAACCATTCAAATCCAAAATCTTTCTGCTTGCTCGCTTTATCGATATGAACCGTTCTCCGTCCTCCCCACGAGCGCCGGAACGGCCAAGAACCGTCTTGCGCCCTCCGCTGTAAAAACCTCCGGCTGGAACGGCGAACGCGAATATTCCTACACAGTAATTGCATACACCAGCACCATCCTCCCGCAAATTCTGGACGATTTGCAGCAAAACGAAGCAAACAGTGCTTACCTCCAAATGGAGAGCGCCTACCGCGACTTCGTCGACTCCTACGCCCTCGCCGTTCCGCAAGAATTTACGGACGAACTCGGCGCTTTGCTCGAAGAAACTAGGAAGAATCTCAACTTTTCCGGTGAGTTATCCAAGGAACAGGCGCAGCTCTGCGCCCTCTCCTTCTTGGAGACCTGCTTCGGCGGCAATACGTCCCTTCCCTTGGACAGCACCGCCAAAGGTACAACCTACCAATACGCCACCGTCGCCGCGCTTGCCCTCCGCTATTACGGCATCCCTGCCCGCTATGCCGAGGGCTTTACCGTCCGGACGACGGAAAACGAAACGGCTTCCGTCACTGCGGAAAATGCCGGTGCCTGGGTCGAGGTGTATCAGGACGGCGTCGGCTGGCTGCCGTTGGCCCTGACACCCGGCCTCGAGAGTCTCGCGCCGGAGCAGACTGAGAGCGGCATCAAGCCCGTGGGTTCCGGCGAGGGCGAAGGAAACGGTCCGCGCATCACCGAGGGGCAGGAACCGGAACAGCAGGACGCGGAACCGGACAATTCGGAGGACAACACCCCCGATGGCGGCCAGCGCACCGGCCTGCTCGCAAAGCCCGCGTTCTGGATTTTACTCATAGCGGGAATTTTGCTCCTGTTCGTTCTGTTTATCCTCATTCGCCACCATATCATCCTCAAAAACAGGCAGAAAACCTTTGAAAATCCGGACAATTCCGAGTCCATTTCCAGCCTGTTCTCCGATGCAGCAAAGCTCCTGTCCGCCCTCGGCTTCGACCGAAATGGAGGCTCGATGCTGACGCTGTATGGCCCAATTTCCGGACGCTTTGGCGAAGAGACCGCAAACGCGTTCCGCGCCATGGTCTTCCTGAACGAACAGGCGCTCTTTTCCTCGAAAGCGCCGGACGATCCGGAGCGCGAAGCGATGCGGAATTTCCACGGAACAGTCCTGAATCTGCTCAAAACCAACACAAAATGGCCCAAAAGGCTGCGCCTCAAGTGGCTGAATTGTCTCTGCTGATGGGAGGTACCTTATGAAACTCAAACGAATCATCTCGGCATTGCTTTTACTCGCAATGCTCCTCTCCTGCCTCCCATTCACCGCGATGGCTGTGGAAGGCGAAAATGATTTCTATTTCTCGGCAGAAACGTCCGAAGCGCTCCTTGTTTCTCCGCGAAAAATTCCCTATTCCGACGGGCAGACGATCTCCGAGGCACTGGCCGATGCCGGGATCTCTCTGACCTTCGACAGCGGCAGCAGCTTCGTCACCGCCATCAACGGCGTCTCCGGCAAATACCTCTATTGCGGAGATTTTTCGACTGAACAGGGGCTGGCTCTGCCCGCAGGCTCGGTGCATTATCTGTTTTTTACCGAAGATCTCACTGCGGCACTGACGGATGGGCGAAAAGCGCTGATGCGCGCCATGGCGGACTATCTTGCCGAAGATCCCGACGTGCAGAACGCCGCAAAAACGCCCTATCAGGCAGCATCCGCCGCCTACCCCGGCATCTCAGACGCAGACGCGCAGCGCTGCGCGGACGCAATCACCACAGCCATCGCAGAATACCGCGCCAGTCTGACTGGCGGCTATGAGATCACCTTTTCCGGCTATACGGGCGGAAATTATGAGGTTTACGCTGAAAACAAATTCGGAAAACGCTTTACGGACACAGGCCATCCCGGCGTTCTTACGCTCCCGATGGGCGATGGCTACACCTTCTGCATCCGTCAGGGCATCCGCCAGGTCTCCGGCGCACTGAACGTCAGCGGACCGGCGACGATCCAGGCCGCGCTCCCAGCCTCGGATGACTGGTTCAACGAAACGGCGTTCCAGATCTCCGCCGAAAGCGGCAATGATTTCAAGGCGATAGCCTGTACGATCCGTGACCACACAGTGGCGGTCCTCGTTCCAGACGTTCTCTCCGGCGATCTGTGCCCCTATATCGAGCTGAACAAGCCGTATACGAAGGCCGCGACGGTCACGGCCCTCTATTCCGACGCCAGCGGAAAGCCGCAGGAGAAGATCATCCCGGAATTCGTCAAAACAACCAGCCTTCCGAACGTGCTTTCCCGCGGCGCGGCGGGCAATACTGTCATCCTCCGCGCAAGCATAACGGGGACAGACGGCTATGACCAGAGCGTCGACCTGACCCTGCGGCTCGACCGGATGCCGACGCTGGCCTCTCTCCGCGTGACGAACGCAGCCGAGACCGCGCAGGCCGCAGACAAGGCGTTCTCCCCGACGGATACGGAATACACCTACCAGATCGTCGACACCGCCAAAGAGCTGCGAATCTATCCCACGGCGACGCTTACGGGCAGCAGCATAACCATCTCCTCCAACGAAACAGATTACCCGCTCGACGAAAAGGGAGGCGCAGCCGTGCCGGTCAACGGGAACACCGACGTCACCGTCTCGGTGAAAAACGGCGCATATGAGACGGCCTATACCCTGCACATCCAGCCCGTCAAGGGGCAAAGCGTCAAGCTCATCCTGAAGGACGCGGACGAGCTTGAGGTGCGGAACAAAAACGGCGAGGTTCTGGCCTATACCTCGGTTCAGGAGCTTGGGAAACCGGTCTATACCTACACACTGGTCCCGAACGAAACCTACAGCTACGTGGCAACGAAGAACACCTGGTATCACGCGAAGAAGGACTTTACGCTCAGCGACGTGGGCAGCGGCCTGACCATGGCCGTCGAGGTGACGGCCGGAGACTGGCTGACCGAGCTGACGCTTGACGTGCCGTTTGACGGCGGCACGAGCTTCACGCCAGCGCAGCACACCTATTCCGCCACATACTGGGACGCCACGGTGACGCCCTCTGCGCGGGCCGCGCAGCAGAACGAGGACGGAGATTCCCTCGGCCCTGTCTGTGTGATTTACCCCACACAGAGCACAAAGCAGCCCGAGACGCCGCAGCAGATCGATTTAAGCTCCGGGAAAAGCGCCCATCTGAACTGGGCCGTGCTGAACGGCAGCGCCCACGAGAATACGCTCACCTTCCGTGCCTCGCGCTATGACGCGGCAACGAAGATCACCAGCTATACGGACTATCAGGTGACGCTGAAACGGTCGCTCAGCCTCGAGAGCCTGTCCGCCTCGGCAAACGGCGTATCCGTGCCGCTCCGCTATCAAACCGCCTCCGGCACGCAGGCAGAGGGCTATAAAGCCACGCAATCAGACTATACCGTGCTCGTCCCGGCGGCAGCACGCTCGCTGGATCTGAAGCTCCAGGCGCACGGAAAACTGCCAAAATACGGCGACGAAGACGTGGGCTATCTCGTGGACGGGACGCCGCTCCCAGAGGATCAAACCTCGTCCACAAGGCCGGTATACGAGCTGTCTCTGCCGCTGAACGGCAGCGGCAGCACCGAGACGCTCCGCTTCACGCTGACGAACCGGCACAACGAGACCGCGAAAACGGTCTATACCATCACCGTCCAGAAGGCGGCGGCAACCAGCGTCCGCTTCCAAACCACGCCGAAGGACGCGCTGATCTGCGTCATAGAATCGGGCAGCAATCAGCGCGTCTGGCCGGAGGACGGCGTCTTCGCGCTCTCCGAGGGCTTTACCCATCTCTATTCGATCACCAGTCCGGGCTATATCGGGCAGGGCGGCGAGATGACGCTCAGCACGGAAAACGGCGTGCAGAAGCTGACCATGGGCGGCAAAACATACTCCGATCTCAGCAACGTCGCCATTTCCTTGCAGACAGCGCAGAAAAACACAACGCTGGACACCACACTGAGCGCCGAATGGGCAGATTTCCGTGGAACGGCCTATGTAAAAGGCCAGATGGCCGCGGGCGGCAACCGCAACAACGCCGTCACAGACGCGCCCACGCCCATCTCCGCGGCGGAAGGCACGCTCTACTGGGCCGTCCATCTCGGCTCCTCGGCCACCGGCAGCGGCAGCATGGGCGGCGGCTCGGTCAGCAATCCGATCCTCGTGAACGACGAGCTGATTGTCTACGCCGGAAGTACGCTCTACCGCATCAACAAGGACACGGGCGAAACGATCAAAACCGGGAAAATGGCCGGTTCGTCCAGCTTCTCCATCAACGGCCCGACCTATGCGGACGGCATGATCTTCGTCGCACTGACGAACGGCGTGGTGCAGGCGTTCGACGCCGACTCGCTGGAATCCCTCTGGATCTACCATGACCCGCTCAAGGGCCAGCCGAACTGCCCCATTACCGTCTCAAACGGCTATGCCTATACCGGCTTCTGGAACAGTGAGACCCGCGACGCCAGCTTCGTCTGCCTCCCCATCGCGGACGAGCGGCCAACTGCCAGCAATGAAGAAAAATATGCCGCCTGGCGGCACGTGCAGACCGGCGGCTTCTACTGGGCGGGCGCATGCGTCCAAAACGGCGTCCTCCTCGTGGGCACGGACGACGGCCAGGACTCGACCTCGCCGGTGCTGTCGACCGGCCGCGTGCTGCTGTTCGACGCGGCCACGGGTGCGCTGCTGGACGAAGTGGGCGGCATCTGCGGCGACGTGCGCAGCACCATCTGCTATGACAGCGGCAGCAAGGCCTACTATGCGACCAGCAAGGGCGGCGAATTCATCCGGATCAAGCTGAACGCGACGGGGCGGAAGATCGACTCGAAGCAGACGCTCAAGCTGCAAAACGGCACAACCAGTGTCGCCATGAGCACCTCGACGCCCGTCGTCTACAAGGGGCGGGCCTATGTCGGCGTCTCCGGCAGCAGCCAATTTTATGCGTATTCCGGCCATAACATCACGGTGATCGACCTTGACGGCGCAATGTCCATCGCCTACCGCGTACCCACAAAGGGCTATCCGCAGGCGTCCGGTCTGCTCACAACGGCGTATGAAAACGACGAGAACGGCGGCGTCTACGTATACTTCGCAGAGAACACCATCCCCGGCACGATCCGCCTCCTGTACGACCGGAAGGGGCAGACGAGCCCGGCGCTGACCACGATGGAATCCGGAAAGAAGGTGGCCTATGCCCTGTTCTCCCCGAGCAGCGGCCACGCGGAGCATTGCATTTGCAGCCTGATCGCGGACGCAGAGGGCACGATCTACTTCAAAAACGACTCCGGCCATCTGATGGCCTATGGCCGTATGCTGGAGGGCATGGAGATCAAAACGCAGCCCACAAAGACGGCCTATGCGCCGGGCGAGACGTTCGACACGGCGGGTCTGACCGTGGTGGGCGATTTCGGGCGCGGCGTGAAGCGCAACGTGACGGCATATCTGATCCCCCCGGCAGACGCCATTCAGGCGGGCGATACCTCCGTCACGCTCAAATACGGCAAGGGCCTGACCATGTACCAGAATCAGCCCGACGGAAACGGCGGCATGGTGAGCAACCTGACAACATCCCCGACGCTGAAGGTGGACATCCGCGTAGACAGCGGGCAGACGGACGGCAAGATCGGTGACATCACATGGCACTGGAAGTCCACCACTGGCGTTCTGACCGTGGACACGATCCCGGACGGACAGACGCTGATCGCGGCGTGCTATGACGCGAACGGCCGGGTAACAAAGGCACTGCCGCTGACGGCAGGCACGAATGATCTGGCCAAGGACAGCGCGCAGATCAAGCTCTTCCTGCTGGACAGCAAGCTCGCGCCGCTCTGCGATGCAAAACTGGTGATAAAGGAGTAAGCGATGAGAAAAATACGATTTGTTGCACTGCTCCTCGCGCTCGCGCTGCTGCTCTGTGCATGCGGCGCAGCGAAAACGCCGCTGGAACAGGCGGCGGCCTATCTCAAAAAGGCCGCGCCGAATCCGGGCTATGGTTCGTTGAACGGCGACTGGACGGTGTTCGGCCTCGCGCGCTCCGGCGTGCAGGTCGCGGGCAAATACTATGAGACATATTATGGAAATGTCGAGGCCGCAGTCGCGGAGGCAGGCGGCAAGCTCAGCGAGACGAAGTACACCGAGTATTCCCGCCTCGTGCTCGCGCTGACGGCCATCGGGCGTGACCCGCGCGACGTGGGCGGCTATGACCTGCTCGTGCCGTTAGCGGATCTTGAGCGCGTCGCGATGCAGGGCGTCAACGGGTCGATCTACGCATTGTTAGCGCTGGATTCTGCGGGCTATGAGATCCCGCAAAACCCGGACGCCGCCGTGCAGGCCACGCGCGAGGGCTACGTGGATGAGATCCTCTCCCGCCAGAATCCGGACGGCGGCTGGGGCCTCGCCGGCGGCGGCTCCGACGTCGATCTGACGGCAATGGCCTTGCAGGCGCTCGCAAAATACCGTGATAATTCAACGGTTTCCGCCGCGGTGGACGCGGGGCTGGACTGGCTGGTCTGGCAGCAGGAGCCGGACGGGACGTTCGTCTCCTGGGGCACGGTGAGCAGCGAGTCAGTCTGTCAGGTGCTCGTGGCGCTGACAGAGCTTGGAATCTCCCTCGAGGATGAACGTTTTTATAAGAATCACGCCACATTAGAGGATGTTCTCCTGCGTTTTCGTCAGGAAAACGGCAGTTTTTCCCACACATTGGATGGCGGCAGCGACCTGACCGCAACGACACAGGCGCTCTACGCCCTCGCCGCCGCACAGCGGCAGCGGGACGGCAAAACCACGCTCTATGATATGACAGACACCGCGCAGTAACATACAGAAAACACAAACCCGGACGGCTGTTTCCAGCCGTCCGGGTCGTTTTATGTTCAAAAATCAAAGGTCTTTGCAGAGCGTCGCAGCCATGACGGCCTTGATCGTGTGCATCCGGTTTTCGGCCTCGTCAAAGACGATGGAGGCCGGGCTTTCAAAGACCTCGTCGGTCACTTCCATGGCCTCGAGACCATACTTTTCATGGATCTTCTGGCCGATGCCGGTGCCAAGGTCGTGGAACGCGGGCAGGCAGTGCATGAACTTGCACTGCGCTCCGGCCAGCGTCATCGCCTTCGCGTTGACCTGATAGGGCAGCAGGTCGTCGATGCGCTGCTGCCAGACCTCGTCCGGCTCGCCCATCGACACCCAGACGTCGGTATAGAGGACATGCGCGCCCTTGACCGCGCTGGCAACATCGGAGTTGAACTCGAGCGTCGCGCCGGTCTCGGCGGCAATGGCTTCACAGGTGGCAACCAGCGCCTTGTCCGGGAAGTAGGCTTCCGGCGCACAGGCGACAAAGTGCATCCCCATCTTCGCGCAGCCGACCATCAGCGAGTTGCCCATGTTATAGCGCGCATCGCCCATGTAGACGAGCTTTTTGCCCTTCAACTCGCCAAAATGTTCCTGGATTGTCAGGAAATCGGCCAAAATCTGCGTCGGATGGAACTCGTTCGTCAGTCCGTTCCAGACCGGGACGCCCGCGTATTTCGCGAGATCCTCCACGATCTCCTGCCCAAAGCCGCGGTATTCAATGCCGTCGAACATCCGGCCTAGCACACGGGCCGTGTCGGCGATGGATTCCTTCTTGCCGATCTGCGAGCCGGAGGGATCGAGGTAGACCGGGTGCATCCCGAGGTCGGCAGCGGCCACCTCAAACGCGCAGCGCGTCCGCGTGGAGGTTTTCTCAAAGATCAACGCGACATTTTTGCCCGTGCAGAGCTTGTGCGGCGTGCCGGCCTTTTTCTCGGCCTTCAGCTTCGCCGCCAGCGCAAGCAGGTCAGAAATTTCTGCCGGCGTAAAGTCCAGCAGCTTCAGAAAATTCTTTTGATAGAACAAATTCATGGTATTCTCCCCTATTACAATACTTTGGCAAGGAACGATTGCAGGCGTTCGCCCTTCGGCGCGCCGAAAATTTCATCGGGCGTTCCCTCTTCGGCGATCACGCCGTTGTCTAGGAACAGCACCCGGCTGGCGACCTCGCGGGCGAATCCCATCTCGTGCGTCACGACGACCATTGTCATGCCGCTCTTGGCCAGCTCCTTCATCACGTCGAGCACCTCGCCGACCATCTCAGGGTCGAGCGCGGACGTCGGCTCATCGAAGAGCATCACATCCGGCTCCATGCAGAGCGCACGCACGATGGCGACGCGCTGCTTCTGTCCGCCGGAGAGCTGATTGGGCCATGCGTCCGCCCGGTCGGCCAGACCTACGCGGGCCAGCAGCTCCATTGCTTTTTTCTCGGCCTCGGCCTTCGGCGTTTTTTTCAGCATGATGGGCGCACAGGTCAGATTGTCGAGCACGGTCATGTGCGGGAACAGGTTGAACTGCTGGAAGACCATGCCCATCTTCTGGCGGTGGCGGTTGAGGTCGATCTTCTTGTCAGTCAGCTCATCGCCCTCAAAGAGGATGCTGCCAGACGTCGGCGTCTCGAGCAGGTTCAAACAGCGCAGGAACGTGGACTTGCCGGAGCCGGACGGCCCGATGACGCAGATGACGTCGCCCTTGTCGATCTCGACGTTCACGCCCTTGAGCACTTCGAGGCCGCCAAAGGATTTGCAGAGATTACTTACGGTGATCACGGTTCGACAGCCTCCTTTCAAAGACCCACAGCAGCTTTGTCAGCGCCACAACGAGGATCAGATACGTCGCCGCAACGATGAGCAGCGGGTTGACCGCGTCGTAGGTATTGTTCCGGACGAGGTTGCCCGCGCGGGTCAGGTCGACGACGGCGACATAGCCCGCGACGGCAGTCTCCTTCAAAAGGGCGATCAGCTCGTTGCCGATGGCGGGCAGGATGTAGCGCAGCGCCTGAGGGAAAATGATCTTGCGCATGGCTTGCAGCTTCGACATGCCGAGGCTCCGCCCGGCCTCCATCTGGCCGCGGTCGACCGAGTTGATGCCGCCGCGAATCAGCTCCGCCATATACGCGCCGGAGTTGATGCCGAACGTCAGGATGCCGACCGTGATGCCCTCGGCGCTGGTCATAATGATGAAGTAGAAAATCAGCAGCAGCACGACGACCGGCACACCGCGGATGACCGTGACATAGAGGTCACAGATCCACGCGAGCGGCTTCAGCGCTTTCGTGCCCTCGGCGCAGTATTTGATGACGGCAATCAGCGTGCCGATGAGCACGCCGATGAGCAGTGCGCCGAGCGTGATGACGATGGTGTTGCCGAAGCCCTCCACCATCAGCTTCCAATATTGCGTTTCAATGAACGTCTCGTGCAGCTTTTGCAGCCAAGTGCTGAAAAATCCCATCGGGACGCCTCCTCTCTCAGGTACAGGGCCAGAAGCAGCGCTTCTGACCCTGATTCAACTTGAAATGTTACGAATTTGCGGGGGACGTATAGGGCGCGTCGTACTTCTCGAAGATGGAAGCGATCGTGCCGTCGGCCACGAGGCCGTTCAGGATCGTGTTGATCTCGGCCACGAGGTCCTCGCTGCCGAAGGCAAAGGCGAAGGCGTAGGGCTCGGTGGTCATGGCCTCGTCCAGGATGACGAGCTGGTCGCCGCCCGCCGCGTTGTAGACCTTGACCATGTCGGCCGCCGTCAGGTCGTCGATGACCCAGGCGTCGACCTTGCCGCTCGTCAGTGCGGTCTGCGCGTCGCTGTTGGCCGCGAAGGAGCTGACGTCGTAGCCATTGTCCATGCAGAAGCTCTCGGCGGTCGTGCCGGTCTGGACAGAGACTTTCTTGCCCTCGAGATCGGCCTTGCAGGTGATGGAGCTGCCCTCAGTCACGACGATGGCCTGCGCCGCGAGGCAGTAGGGATCGGTGAAGAGGACGTTCTTCTGGCGCTTTTCGGTCACGGAGATGCCGGACACGCCAACGTCAAACTTGCCGGCCTGTACGCCGGGAAGGACAGAATCGAAGTCCATCTGGTTGATCTCGAGCGTCACGCCGAGCTGTTCGCAGATGAGGTTCAGGACGTCGATCTCAATGCCGACGACCTCGTTGTTGTCGCCGAGGGATTCGAACGGGGGGAAGTCGGGGCTGGTCGCGATGGTGAGCTTCCCGGCCTTCTGGACGCTCTTGAGCGTCGTGCCCTTTTCGCCGCAGCCGGTGAACATCGCGCAGATCATGAGCGCTGCAAGCAGCAATGCGATCATCTTTTTCATCGTTAAAAGTCTCCTTTCGCAAGACACGCTGTCACGTAGTCGATCTGTTCCTGAACCTTCGCCGGGCCGCCCGCGCTCGTGCGCTTTTCCACGCACGCCGTCAGGTCGATGGCCTCGTAGACGTCGGAATCGAACAGGTCGCTGTATTGTTGATAGGTTTCGAGCGGCAGTTCCTCGAGCACCGCGCCGGACTTCACGCAGTCGCCGACGATCGCGCCGGAGATTTTATAAGCACTCCGGAACGGGAGGCCCTTTCGCACGAGATAGTCGGCGAGATCCGTTGCGTTGATGAAGCCGCGCTGCGCGGCCTTTTTCATCGCCTCGGGCTTGGCCGTCATCGTCTCGATCATCCCGGTCATCACCGGCAGGCACATCGACACGGTGTCGCACGCATCAAACACGCCCTCCTTGTCCTCCTGCATGTCCTTGTTATAGGCCATCGGGAGGCCCTTCAGCATCGTCAGCAGGCCGACGAGGTCGCCGTAGACGCGGCCCGTCTTGCCGCGGATCAGCTCCGCCATGTCGGAATTTTTCTTCTGCGGCATGATGGAAGATCCGGTCGTGTAGGCGTCCGACAGCTCCACAAAGCCAAATTCCCAGCTCGTCCAGAGGATGAGTTCTTCGGACAGGCGCGACAGGTGCATCATCAGGATGGCCACGGCGCTGAGGAACTCCGCGCAGAAATCGCGGTCGGACACGCCGTCAAGCGAGTTCATGCAGATCCCGTCGAAGCCGAGCTGCGCGGCCTCCATGGCGCGATCGGTCGGATAGGTCGTCCCGGCGAGGGCGCAGCAGCCGATAGGGCTGCGGTTCATGCGCTTGCGGCAGTCAGAAAGGCGGCTGCGGTCGCGCAGGAGCATCATCGCGTAGGCCATCAGGTGGTGGCCAAAGGTGATGGGCTGGGCGCGCTGCAGATGCGTATAGCCCGGCATGATGGCCGATTTGTATTCCGCCGCGCGATCTACAAGCGCCTCGATCAGCGTTTTCACCTGCCCGGAAATGGCGTCGCACTGCTCGCGCAGATACATCCGCAGGTCGAGCGCAACCTGATCGTTCCGGCTGCGCGCGGTGTGCAGCTTTTTGCCCACGTCACCGAGCCGTTCGGTCAGAACCTGCTCGACGAACATGTGGATGTCCTCGCATGCGGGATCGAATTGCAGCTTGCCGGAGCCGAGATCGTCCAGAATGGTTTGCAGCCCGTCGATCAGGGTATCGGCGTCCGCCTTTGGCAGAATACCGGTCGCGCCGAGCATGGCGGCGTGCGCCATGCTGCCGGTGATGTCCTGCCGGTACATCCGGCAGTCAAAGCCGATGGACGAGTTGAAATCGTCCGCCAGACGGTCGGTCCGCCCGTCGGTGCGCCCGGCCCACATCTTCGCCATGCTCGCTCACTTCCTTTTCTGGGAAACCTCTGAAGAGTTCCTTTTCGGCCTTCGCCGGATCTTTTGCCCCAATGCTGCGGTTTGAAAAACTTGAAATCCACAAAGGATGTCTGCGTTTTTCAAATCTTGCCTTGAGACAAAATCTCTCGGCAAATGCTCTCAAGGATCTCATCAGAGCTTTCCCCGTGTTCTATCATTAAAGTTTGCCTTGTTCTCTCAAAGCCTCGACCTGCGTCGGCAGGCCCCAGATGTTGATGAATCCCTCGGCCTGCGCCTGATTGTAATCGCTCTCGCCGAAGGTAACCAGTTCTTCGCTGTAGAGCGAATAAGGGCTTGTCGTTCCGGCGGGGATGATGTTGCCCTTGTAGAGCTTCAGCTTGACCGAGCCGGTCACGAGCTTGTTGGACTCGTTCGCGAACGCGACCAGCGCGTTCGTCAGCGCGGAGTACCACTTGCCGTTGTAGATCTGGTCGGCGAGGTCGACGGCCAGCTTCTTCTTCTCATGCAGCGTGTCCTTGTCGACGGTCAGCATTTCGAGCTGCTCGTGCGCGAAGTAGAGGATGGAGCCGCCCGGCGTCTCATAGACGCCCCGGTCTTTCATGCCGATCAGCCGGTTCTCTACGATGTCGATGATGCCGATGCCGTTCGCGCCGCCGATGGCGTTCAGCTTCTTGATGATCTGGCTGGCCTTCATCTTCTCGCCGTCGAGCGCGACGGGCGCGCCGGCCTCAAAGTCGATGGTGACGTAGGTGGGCTTGTCCGGCGCCTGGAACGGCGAAACGCCCATCTCGAGGAAGCCGGGCTTGTCGTAATCCGGCTCGTTCGCGGGATCTTCAAGGTCGAGTCCTTCATGGCTCAGATGCCACAGGTTCTTGTCCTTGGAATAGTTCGTCTCGCGGCTGATCTTCAGCGGCACATTGTGCGCCTCTGCATAGTCGATCTCTTCCTCTCTGGACTTGATGTCCCACTCGCGCCACGGCGCGATGATCTTCATATCCGGGGCGAAGCGCTTGATGGCCAGCTCAAACCGGACCTGATCGTTGCCCTTGCCGGTCGCGCCGTGCGCGATGGCGTCCGCGCCCTCGGCGAGGGCGATCTCGGCCAGCTTCTTGCCGATGACCGGTCTTGCAAAGGCCGTGCCCAGCAGGTAGGTCTCATACTTGGCGTCCATCTTCATCGCCGGAACGATGACCTCGTCGACCATCTCGTCGACCAGATCGGCGATGATCAGCTTGCTTGCGCCGGTCTTGAGGGCCTTTTCTTCGAGCCCGTCCAGCTCGTCGCCCTGGCCGACGTCCGCGGCCACCGCGATGATCTCCGGATCGTTGTAGTTTTCCTTCAACCACGGGATGATGATTGACGTATCCAGTCCGCCCGAGTAAGCCAGCACGATTTTCTTAATTTCATTCTTATTCATATCCATTTTCCTCCGTTCGATGTGGGGTGGTGTGTTTGTTTATGCGCTTATTATACACCGATATTCATGTTTGTCAAGCAAATATTCAATAAATATTCACTATCGATGAATTTTATGCCGGATGCACAAATCACGTTCCATAGGCGGAGACGAGCTTGTCAGATTGCATAATTATTCATCCGAAGGAAAAATCGTCCTTGCTCCGCTTTCCGGCATTTGCCTTTCCGGGCTGCGTATGCTATACTATATCAACCTCAAAAGAACGTGCAGAGAAAGGAGCCTGCCCATGACTGCAATATCCGCCATGATCGCCTCGGCGCAGCCGGTCGCGGCCGTGATCATCAGCGTTGCGCTGA
>UMLM01054574.1_pt1 | contig 13607 bp, 6 predicted proteins | sample 1966571 | NCBI WGS metagenome assembly UMLM01 (sample SAMEA4836203, study PRJEB28245) | human gut metagenome | biome: gut microbiome; material: fecal sample | place: Denmark | collected 2008 | reverse complement strand
CTATCCGCATCTTTAATTAAAATCGTATCCCCGGTGATATTTAATCTGCCGCTCTCAGAGCAGACGGTTACTTTATTAGTGTTAAGCTGCCCAGAGGTGATTTTATCAGCTACCAAAGAGACAATCTTTGCACTGTCTATCGTTGCGTCAGATATAAGCGCTATGACTGCGTCCGCAAATTCTGTCTGCAGAACGCTTCCGGTCGCACTGCCAAACATCAGCGTAGATATGTCTGCCACATCTGCGCTTACAATGCCAATATCAGCTTCTGCCGCAGTAAGTCTTTCTTTTACTGAGACGTTTTCCGCCTGCAGCTCTCCTATATCCGCCTCAATAGCCGTAAGCTCTTCTGTCTCAATTTTTTCTATGTCCGCCTCAGCTGCCGTAAGCCGTCCCGTTATGTTTGCAACGTCGCCTTGGAGCACTACTACTTTTCCGTCAACTGTGTTGATTTTCTCTGTATAGCTTGTAGCTATGACAAAATCGCCGTCCTCATATTGCTCTGTTTCCGTCTTCGGATTCTGACAGATATATATTTCAGAATTTTCGTCAAACCACAAATCCCCCTCATCATAAGGGGGATTTGGTTTGCTTATAAATACTCTTCTCTTGTCGTCAGCTGTATCCTGCGCTGCTTCTGCTATTGCCAGTGCGACGGATAAATCCTGGTCCTGTATCTTTACCCAACCATAATATCCGTTGTCCTCGCTGAAGCCGTATGAATATCCTGTGTCTCTATCGTAATATAGATCGCCTACATGGCTTTGATAGTCTTCGGGATTCCATTCCGAAGCCGGGTAATTTGCAAGGCTAGGCATGCCGCTTCCGAACCAGATTTCTGCCTTGTCATCAATTTTATCTTGAAGTTTCATAAACTCCTCAAGCGATGTATTTATAAAATCGTTGAGAGTCTGATTCGTTTTTGTTACGCCTATCCGCGCCTGCTCCGTCGCTTTTCTTATATCTGCTAAGCCTAATTTGCGTTCGAGGTCTTGAGCGGTCCTCACTCCGCTTATATCACGCTTGCTATTCATGACTCATTACCACCTCACATTCCCTTCACTGTCGACTGTAAATTCCATTGCCTCCAAAGCTTCTTTGATGTCGTTATAGCTTAGATATTCCTGGCTGTTTAAATATTCCACGATTTCGTAATTATATGTGTCGTCTGATGGATACTGCATCTTATATAAAATAAGCTTCGAGCCATAGCTTGTATTTAAGCTATTTATGTAATTCACAATCTTTGCTTTTTTGGTTCCGCTTATACTCTTTCCACTGCTGTCCCTGTCCGCCTTGAAACTGCTGATTTCTTCTCTATACTTTTTGTAAGAACTGTATCCGCCGACGGTTTTCGATATTGAATATTCGCCTGGGTTTTTAGTTGCAAAATCAAACTCCTCAAAGCTTCCGTAATCTTCATATCCATCAGGGTCCACTTTCTCTTTTCTGTCTAAAACATTATTCGCTAAAATATTCTTCTTGCTCACCGGTAAATCTAAGCTGCTTATGTAATCGACCTTTTCCGGGTTGGTATCTCTTTTTTTGATTTCGTCTTTATATTTCCAGTAATCGCCGATAGGTATGTTCAGTTCTTTGTATTCTTCTATATCTTTTGTTTTAAGAGGTATACGCTCTTCATCAAAGTATTTTCTTGCATTTTTATTGGCATATTGCCCGAAGAGCCCCGCCTGTATCCTGTTCATTACCGTATCTTCTACCGGGTATCTTAAATTACCGCTGTTAGTATATGAGCCCTTGACCGGAAGATCTTCGTCGAACATCTTTAAGCCTTGGTATGTTTTTCTCAGCTGATTTCCTCCTGGCACCAGGTTTATTAGTTTTTTTCCCTCGTTTACAAGAGTCACCTTATTTCCGTAATTATCCTCTTGTCCTCTTGCCACGCCTATAAGGTTTGGAATTGAACCGGCAACTGGGATACGGCCGCCTCCTGTCAAGATGTTTACGTAAGGCAATGCGTCGAGCAATTGGTCTGCGGCGTCTTGGAGCCTTTCGCCCGTTGTCTTTTCTTCATCGTCATCGCCTACGCCAAGCGCAGTCATCAATATCCCTAGAACGTCAAACGTCGGATTATAGCCTGTAACACTTTCAAACACCTTTCCAAACACGTGTGTTAGTCCAAACAGCTGGCCCAGCGTAAATGTCATTCCTGCCGCAGTTCTTGCGGCGCTTTGCCTTGCGTTTTCTTTGCTCTCATGATATGTGTCGTAGAACATGCTGTAAAGCTGGTTATTCACTTCGAGCTGGAATTGGAAAACTAAGTTGAATAACTTTGAATTATATAACCGAGCGTTGGCGCCCTTTGTTCTGTCGCCCATTATCCTTGCGGCAAACTTTCCTGCTTCCGAATGGGCCCGCTCCTCACTCATTCCTTTTGCCCTTAGTTCATAGTATTTGCTTCGGACAATTTGATTAGATGTAAACCAGTCAAGACCTTTCATGAAAATAAAGCCTGTATCCCTCGCTTTTTGCCACCATCTCTTGGATATGGATTCTGTGCCCATGCGAGAAGTCAGGAAACTGTTTTTGTCCGCAAAATCATCTTTTATAAATATGTTTTTTATCGTATCAGCGGTGCCCTTTACCACGGCAAGCTTGTTAGTTTTGGCCGACGCCTGGACCGGTGCGATTAAGTTAGTCAATGCAGAAGAAACGTTGAAGCCTATCATTCCTACTCCTGTTTCTTTTCTCATTTCGTCAAGAAAGCTAAAGCCCCACCTGCCAAACGTCTCCTCGATTGCCCTGTCAAGCTTGTTCTTTTTGCCTGCCATGTTGTTTGTCCATTCATGAACCCATGCTGCGTATTTGGATAGATGATTATTCTGTATCTTGGCAGCCCTTTCAGATTGCTCTTTTTCAGATAGATATTCTAAGTTTTTCCAGCCTTTGTCTTGGCCATATGTTTCTCTGATGATTTCCTCAAAGGCTCTCCCCCTCTGTATGTCTTCAGTATGATATATGAGGTTCGCAATATTGCTTATATATCCGTCTATGCCCGTTATAGCGTCTAATGTAGTCCTCAGTCCTTTTCTTTCATTCGCATTTGCAAAATAGTTCTTTTGTGGAGACCAAAACTCCGTAAGTCCATTTATATCGGTCGGCAAGTCGTTTTCTTTCATGTTTTGCGCATTAAACGGCAAGCCCCATCTTGAGAAAGTGTCGTTCAGCTCCATAAAGTGTCTCATGTAATCGTTACGTTTTGGGATTGGATCGAATCCCAGGCCTGTAAGAACCTTATTTGCTTCGTCGATATATGTGTCGTATTTTTCCCTTATTACCTTTGCTGCGTTTTTTATCTTTTTCTGCGTCGCTTCTTCTGGGAACTCAAGCATTAAGTCACTGTCGGTGTATTCGACCAGCTCCCCTGCTTTATTCATATATTTGCCCTCGCCGTATTTCTGCACGGCGGCAGATTCGTTTCCTCTGGCTTTTATTCCCAGCTTCTTTATTTCTTCTCTCTCTTTATTTTGCCATGCAATACTTTTGGCTTCATTGTCTATAGCTTTCTGGAATATTTCGTCGTTTATCCGCCTGCCATACTCTCTGCCGAATACCATCTCCGTAACTCTTACTGTGTCTGTATTATTCATCTTGAGTCTTGATATGTTCTTCGCGTTGTCGAGAGCTTTTTCAAACAGTTCTTTATTCCCATCAAGCAATTTCTTTCTGAGTTCACTTCTTGTTTTAGCTTGCTTGTCAAGCTGCATCTCGTCTATTTCTGCATATTTCCATTCATAGTCTCTTTCAATTGATTTTTTGATAAACCTCTCCGCTTTTGTTTTATTTCCTCCCGGCTTTGCTTGTAGATTTAAGAGAGCATCTGTTATTTCTTTATAAATCGTGTCTTTGATTTCTTCATAATTTTCGCTCTTTGTGTCTACTCCATTAAAGGCGTTGTCTAAAATATATCCGAGCTCTCTTGATACTCTAGCACCCTTTTTCATTCCCTGCAGCTCTTTGTACAGTTCTTCAGCGCGTTTTGATATATACTCTGGCAACTCACCCAACTCTGCCCAGGCCGCTTCTTTTTTCTTCTGGAGTTTTTGATATTCTATGTCATTTTCATGCATGTTGCTTTCACTAGCTTTAACCTGCTTTTCCTCGATATCCTCTCTAACCGGCGCAATATCTCCACTCATTTCAGAGACTTTCGGCTTTATGTCTTCTCTGATAGGTGCGATATCCTCCGTGATAGGAGCTACGTTTTCCGTTTTGCTCTCAACCTCAGGCAATATATCCTCGCGGATAGGAGCGATGTCATCACCCGTCTTTCTGTTTTTTACAAAAATCTCTTCTCCGTAGAATCCCCAGCCTTTTACCGGAGTTATATTCTCTCCTCGCTTGCTTAGGTGATACCTTATATCTTCCGGCGTATATTCCTGATTTTCCTGCGTATCATAGTTATATATCTTGACATCTTTTATGAGGTCAGGTATAGTGATAGTAGACGGAGTTGCGCCCAAAGTAGGAGGCATTTGACCTGCTGCCATGCGGACTCCGTCTTTTAATGGTAGTATCTCAGTTTCCACGATATACAGTGTGTCTGATTTTTCTTTTTCTCTTGCTACAATTCTGACTCGGTATTCTTCACCATTCATGTAAATAGGAGCAATAAAGTGGTGGTATCCTAATATCTCTTTGCCTGTATTTTTACTTTTTTGGTTTTCTTTCGTGTCTACATACACAGCGTTTTTAAAAAGCTCCGGCAACTGAGTTGCGGCATTGAGATTATTTATATATTTTTTACTCCACTTTACATGTCCATTGTTGTTGGTTGGGTTTAATATCTTCCCTATTGTTGTACGATTTATATCCGCCTTGTACCCTGTCGCCTTATTCTCATATGTTCCCCTTGGGAGATTCTTTACTCTATCCTGTAACTCGGCTAATGCTATCTTGTTGTTCTTCTGCACTGTTATGTAACTGTCGTTTACTACGTATGGTATTTCTGTGTCCTCTGTGATGTTTTTGTTTCTAAGGGAAAACTTTACAATCGCAGAGTCATTATCTATATCAGGCCTTACATCTTTTCTTTGCTGTTCGTTTAAGCTTAGTCTGTTTGCAACATCTCTCGCCTCTATTTCGCCGGCGCTATTCCAATAGTCGAGGCCGATTGTATTTGAACCTTTGGCAAACCCCTCAATATCCTGTATCGCATGTTGCATTTCGTGTAAAAGAGTTTGCTTCAACTCTTTCATATTTGATTTTAAGCTCTTGTTTATAACAATTTCATTGCGTTTTGAGCTGTATGTGCCCTTTATCTCTCCCAGATCTTCCGAAAATACAATATTTACATCAGCAAGATCGGGGTATGCCTCTAAAAGCTGCGGGTAGTCAATTAGATCCCCTAACTTCTTAGGTTCTGTTAAAGCTCCTTTTAGCGTTTTGTCAAGCTGCTGGAGTTCTTTAATTTCTGCTTCTGTAGCCGTACCTGTAAAATATGCTTTTTCGAGTAAGGTTTGATAACGACTTATATCTGGATTTCTATGGAATTTACCTTTAGTATCTACTTTCATTTCGCTGGAATCGATCTCAAAACGCCATTTATTATCGAGTCCTCTAAACCAGCCTGTATCCTTTCTTATCTCTTCGCTGGTTTTTCCGGCTAATTCCATCACTTTAGCCTGCTTCAAATATTCATTATTTTTATTTAATGCTTTTTCTCCGGCGATTGAATATTTTATGTTGCTTTTTTGCTCGGTGTTGGATATACTATTGGTAGAAGATGTTCTAAGGAATTGGGTCTGCGGTTTTTCTCCGTATGAATCCAAGGTATCCTTAGTAACATCTTTTATTTTTGTAACGTCTTTGAATAATAGTCCTCTCTGTGTATCTGCAATATTTATCACTCCGCTATAATAATTATCGCCTACTTTAAATATAACATCAAAATAATTAAATCCTTTTACAGCCTTACCATGTATATGTCCGTCTTTACCGTCAGCCTCGCTTCTGAAATTAAAGCCTGCGTCCAATAAATTATCAAGCTCCGTAGAAGCTCTCATTTTAGCATCGTGTTTTTCAGGGGTAAGTTTAACTAGCGGAAAACCATATTCCTCTGCTCCTTTTGAGTTTACATACGCTTTGTTTTCTGAACCTATCACTTTGCCCATAAATTTTTGTTTTATTATTTTTGTTGCTAACTTGCCTTTTTCTCTATCAGACAGTCCATCGAATTGATTCTGTTCTAAATCCACTTCCACGAATCTCCGGCCGTCTTCAAATTGCTTTAATGAATACTTCACCTCTTCGCTGATGGTTCTTTCTAATTCCGTACTAATTTCTCCATCTATGCTTTTAGCTTCAGAAGTCTTCTGCGTGCTTCCCAGTTCCTTATACGCCTTTTTAAAGCTCTCTTGCAGCTTAAGCAGTTGTTTCTGCTGCTCGCTTCCGGCTGTGGCCATCTTTACGATTCTCTTTATGTGATTATAAAGCTTCTGGAATATGTTTGGCTCTTTTACTGACAGTTCTTTTACGAATTTTTCATCAGTAAGAAGATATCTGCCGATAAGGTCTGCTGTCACCTCGCCCTCTATATCCGCGTCGACATCTTTATATAGTTTCTTTATTGACTCTAGCTTGCTGTCATATTCACCTTTGCTCTTTGCATATTCCTTGAGCAATGTTTTTAATCTGGAATATTCCTCTGTAGTTTCAAGTAAATGCGTAGTTTCATGTCCTATTATAACGGCTAATGCTTGGCTCTCTTTTCCTGCCTCTACATTCAGCAAGACGTTATATGTTCCGTCGCTGTTCTTTCTGACAAGTCCGTTTACTGCCTGTCCGTCTACTTCATAACCAAGCTGCCTAAGCTGCGCGTCGTTTACAAATCTATAGTTTGTCTTGATGTCATTTGCAACTTTATTTACAAAGTCAAACAGTTCATGTGATTTGCGTGTATTGTTCATATTTACAGCTTTGGCGCTTTTTATGAGTTCTTTGGTTATGTCTGAATCAGTCTTTTGTTCTACTACATCAATATCCTCACTTTTTAGCATTTCCTGTTTATATATTTCCTGCAGCCTTATATCACTTCTCAGTGATTTTTGCATTTTTTCAGCAAGGGATAATCTTGTCTTATTTATTTCAGCCTCAATTATGCTGCGCTCTTCATCGGTCTTTGCATTTTCAAGTTCTTCTGACAGACGGTTTATGGTTTCTTTTTCTTCTTTTGCAAGGGCTGTCTCTACAGCGTCTATGCTCAGCTCTCCTCTGTCCAGTTCTTCGTTTACTTGTTTTTGTATTCCTTTTATGATATCGTCTTTAATTTCTGTCTCTGAGTAATCTATCTCTCCGTTTTCCACCTTATTGATTACGTCTTCTCTGATTGCGTTCTTTTCTTTTTCTGAAAGTTCCCCGAAAGTCTCGCTTCGCTCGGCAATTATTTTTTCTACTTCATTGTCTATTGCAGTCTTTTTTCTTTCTTCGCCAGCTCTTTTTTCTACCTCTGATTCAATTATCGCTCTACTGTTTTGAGACGCTCTGTATGTGCCTTTAGCCTGTCCTGCGACTCCAAGAGTTCCACCTGTCAGTCCTCCGGCAAGTCCTGCCTCTAATACCTGCAGGCCGAATTTTCCCCAAACTTTGCTTCTCGCTTCAGACTCAGAATATCCCTCCTCCATCAGCGCTTTCACTTGCAATTCAAGGTTTGATATGTCTCCGTTGGCAAGGGTATCGTATATGATGTTGGCAGCTTCTGTAAACACTTCTTCCGAAGCGTTTACGCCAATGGATTTTGCCACATTCTTGACAAATCCTTTAAGTTCTGTCGCCGGTACTTGCTTAAGCTTATTGAAATTGCCAAGAGATACCTTTTCAAACAGGATTTCAAAAGTTCCTGCGGCCAGTCCGCCTTGCATAGCCTGCTCAGCGTTAGCGCCTCGCGCCGTAAGGTCAATAACGGTATCGGAAAATGCTTGTACGCCCATGCTGCCTAGCGTCGTTGCGCTTCCCACTTTCGCTGCGCCGCTTAAAGCAGCAGCTTTATTTCCTGCCAGCATGGAAAGAGACATATCTCCAATAGACATTCCCGTGTTATATAGAAAAGCTCCAACTGAGCCCATGTCGCTTGCTACTTCCTGCCTGGCCGCGTTAGCCTTGTTGGTTAAGAGAAATGCTCCTGTGTTTGTATTTATGCTTCTGTATGGATCGTCGAAATACTGCATGATCGAGCTTCCCGCACTTGCAATACCGCCTATGAATTTCTGCGGAACCGAAAGAATGCTTGCAAGAACTTCATGCTCTTCTGCAAACTTTGCCGACTTTTCCATTTCTTCTGCTGTTTTTATCGCATCAAGCTGCCTCTTTCTAACGTCCGCGGCTTTTTCTATTTCTTTCTCGGTATATCCTTTCTCGCGCAGACCTTTTATGTAGTCATCTTTTAAAAGCGGTGCTCCCTCTGCTTTTACATATAAGTCCAGGGATTTCATTTCCTCTTCATTTAGTTTTGAAAGAATTTCTTCGCCCTCGGCCTGGATAGTCGCATCGTAATTGATTATATAGTTGCTTCTTTCTTGCTCTAATTCTTTTTGCTTTTTCTGGCTTTTTTTCATTTCAGAGGCTGTAAGCCTTGCTCTCTGTCTATAATTGGCCTCCATGCTTATATCTTTCCTTATTTTGTCGGCCGCTTCTTCAAAATCTTCTGAAGAATTGCCAGATATGTATGACTGGCTGTACCTTGGGCTGCTCGGTCCAGATGTAAGACTGTTTTTAATTATGGCTCTTGCCGTTTCTTTGAAGTCATCATTTTTATTGCCTGTTAATTTACTCTGCCTGGATAAAGTGCTATCCTGCACCGAAGCTTCATACTGCTTCCAATAGTTATCTACTTTCTTCATTTCCTCTTCAACATTGAGGTTTCTTTCTTTTTTTATCTCTTCTAAGACTTCGAGATATCTTTTTTTCTTTTTATCAGTCATTTTGCACCTCTAAAAAATACTGTTTAATATGCTTTGATATTCAGCAAATGTTATAAGTCCTTGCGATGCTTGTGCGTCTAAGTATTTTTTCGTTGCAGCTACCGCTGCATCTTTATTCCTGGTAGCCGCCAAGGTAGATTTTGCAATTCCTGACGCCATACTCTTCGCAACTGTAACATATTTACTTCCTATTGAAGAAGACTTATTTATTTGGGAATTATTATTACCTCCGCCTCCACCTGACGAGCTGCTTCTGCTTGATGAAGCTTTCTGTGCTGCTTTTTGCAGCTTCAAACTCTCGTTATATTGCCTCTTCTCTTCTGCCAGCTGCGCGTCGAACTGTCTCTTTTCTTCTGCCAGAGCGTTCTCTGTGTTTATCTGATTTAATACGTTGAGCCATCTGTCATAGTATTCGTTGTTGATCTCCTGCTGCTTGTTCATCTGCTCAAGCACTAAGTTATTCTTGTACTGGAAGCCCTCAAGAGATAACTCAAGCTGCGCTTGCAGAGCCTGATATGCGATTTCAGCCAGTTTTGCGTTGTTTTGGAGCATTGCGTCCTTTATGGCATTATCGTAGTTTAAAATGGCGTTATTGTACCCCTCGCGGGCAGTTGCCACTCTGTTTTGGTAAGTATTATACATGCTTACCTGTGATGACTCGCTGTACCCGGTGCCGGCAAGGCCGCTCGCCGCCATCTGCTCCGCATTTGCGCCGTACATGTTAGATTGTTTCTGCCAATCCACATAAGCTCCGGACTGCTCCTTTGTATAATCTTTCTTCGCCTGCTCTTTTTGTTGATTGACCTTTTCTATCGCAAAGTCCGTCTGCTGCTGTTGCAGCTCAGTCTGAGTTTTCTCGTATTCCTTAGTCGCGTCTATCTGAGCCTGATAATACTTATCAGTCTGGTTTATCATGTTGTTGTATGTGTTATTTATATTGCTTAAAGCAGCATTTTTATCCTTTTCGACTTCCGTAAACCGCTTGTCGTTATAATCTACAGCCACCTTTTTCCCTCCTTATCTCTTGATATATCCGCCTATATAACATTCCAGCGTCACCGACTCTAAACTAAACCTCGTATCTGAGCAGAATTTAAGCTGTATGTTCTTAAACTTCTTGCGCTTGATTCTGCTGACAAAATAGTCTGTGACGTTCTCGTATTCTCCAATCTTCTCCCACTCCGTCTTTTCTGTCTTGGCATAGACCTCTACGCTTCCTATGGCCTCCGCTACGCAGCCTCTCTTGTTCGTGGTCTTTAAATATTGGGGGTGGTCAAATTTGTCAATTGGAGTCGTCCAATAACTAGATAATCCTGATTCTTTGTCTGTAAGCGTATATACTCCGTCTTCTGTGCCGATGTATAAGACGTCGCCGTTTACTTTCGTGCTGGTTACATTCTTATCCAGCTCCCAGTAAAACCATTCGTACTCCATATGGTTTTCGTTTTGAAATACGCCCCTTGAGTCTGCTACATATACATGTTTTCCTGTGAATACAAGCAAATAGCCTTTCCACTCCTCCATGAGCATGTCTTTGTATTCCTCTTCAGTAAGCAGCTTTCTGTCTACCATAGTGCTTCTGTGGCCTACAACTTGCTCTGTCGTAATGTCTCCTGATATTCCATCTATTCCTCTGGTAGATGCAAAGACTATATCGTCGTTAAAATTCGTCCCTGTGGCCACACAGCCAGTAGATATGCTCGAATGCGTGCTCGGATATATTTTGCCGTATTCGCCGTCCACTACTGGGTTATGATAAAATATCGCTGTATTTGCCTGTGACGGTTCCTTAAATACCCATAAGGCGTTATTCCCCGCTACCAAAGCTTTTACAGGCGCAAGGTCCAGTCCCTCTTCGTAATAGTCAAGGTCACTGCAATAGGCAGGATTATCTAAGCTTGAGTGCCAGACTGTATTCGGATAGTCCTTGTTTCCGCTGAAAAATACGCGGTTATCAAATACCTGAAGCAAAGTACACTTGTCAATTCTGTCTCTGTATCCTGATATAGTCTTTCTAAACTGTACGCTCACATTGTCCTGACCGTCCGTCAGTGGTTCTGCCGGCGCGGTGGTAAAAGTTATTCTCCCCTCAATGGGATTCATTTGATATTGAGTTACTTTTACGCCGTTCACCTTTACCACCGGCGTATAATCAGAGTCGATTCCTTGGGAATCTAAATAGAAGTCTTTGCTCTTGCCGTCTGCTAAAAATGTATTTATCCTTATCCCGGTGAGCATATTTACATCTTCATACGTAGAGCCCCCTCCGGACGGTTTTCTTCCTATGGAGGTAGTCGGTATATACCCCTCCACCTCCTTTATCGTCTCTCCATCATATCTGAGATAATTAAGGCCGTCCTTGAAGTACCATATATTATTGTATATGAAGCTCTGGCTTCTCCTTGGGTTAAGCCCCGAATAAAGAAGCGTGTTCTTCCCATTCTCCGCCTTGTATAGCTTTGTCCCGCTGTGCACCAGAGTATATTCCTTGTTTCCTACAGAATAAAAAAAGATTCCCCATACAGACTCTGTAAAGCTATGGAGCTTTTCCAGCTTCGGACGCGTTCTTATGCTTTCTATCTCTCCGTATTCTTTCCACATGTTCAGGCTATCAGGACTTCTCAGCACATTTACTTCCTCGCCTCTGAAATCCACGCCGCGAAACGAATGGTATATTCTCGATATTAAATCTCCGCTGGACATTAAATCATCACTCCTTGATCTATGTATATGAAGCCGGTCGAATATCTCGGGTCAAGCCTCTGCAGCATTTGCTCATACCTCTGGTTATATATCTGGCCATATCCATTGGACACGTCGCTTTTCAAAATGTCTGCGGCAACACCATACGGCATTATCTCAAGAACATCTCCGGAAAGTTCAAAAATATAGTCGTCCTCTGTGTCTGCCGTTATGGATTTCGGATATTTGTAATAATATATCGTTGCAGTTCCTGGCTCTGTAAATTCAGCTATATCGCCGAAGATTTCAAAGGAACTGTCCTCGCCCTCTTCATTTTCAAACCTTATGCGTTCCAGCTGATAAAAGTCTTCCAATGTATCAAGGTCAAGCTCCAGACTTTCTTCGGTTATCTTCCTTTTCTCTCTTGCGGGTATCTTCTTTATTCTCGCCAGTTCAAATTGTACCTGGTTTATAACGTCGTTTATCTTCTCTTTGATGTCAGGATCATCTGTAAGCTCGCTCTCTGTCTGGCTCGTCTCTTCAATGAGGGCAAGCACTTTCTTCTTCATTTCAAGTAATGTCATGATGGCCTCCTATATGTCCTTTATACATTCGAGTTCTTCTATGGCCTCCCTAACGCTCACAAGCTGCTCGACCGGCTTTATGTATCCTCTGCCCTCTTCTTCAAAGATGAGAATGTCTCCCTCTTTTAGATTTATAACGGTCTTATACTCGCTTTCATAATCTTCGCCCTCTAACTTTGTGATAGATTTAAAGAGCAGATTTGCAAGGCTCTGACTGACATTTTCATTTTCATATTCTATGACGGTATCCTTATCAACCGTTATCCCCGGATATAACTCAATGCTCGGCCTTTTTATGAATTTTTCCATCGTAGTTTTCCTCCTCAATCGCACTTTTCGGAGTTGCACCGAAATTTTTCTCTTAATGCGGCAAATCAGGGCGACTTGCTGTCGCCCTGCTATGTGTTCTTAGCCTGTTTACTGAGTTTTTGCTGTAAGCGGTACCTTGACGACCTGAATACGTGCTTCGTCTATGACCTTGGCTCCGAAAGTATCAAGACCTCTTACGATGTCTTTGAAGCGCTTCTCTGCTCTGAGGGCTTCCACTTCGTTTATCTGACCGGCAAAAGCGATCGCTTTCTTGCCTCTGATGTCGCAATATGCGTACTTGGCTGAGCCGGCAGTATCCTTGGCCATGTTGTTTGACATTATGACGTTAAAGTCGTCATAAACTCCCACGATGCCTTTCTTTATGTATTCCGGGTTGTTTGTCGAGAGTGTAATCAATTCGTTCTTGAAAAGATTGTATACTGCCGGAGTTATCTCAATGACGCCCTCTTCGTCAAAGTTTCTCTCTCTTAAGGCCACTATGGCCTCGTCAATGGCTTTCTTGATATCCGCCTGAGTCAAGTCGGCAGCTGTTGTCACGTTGCTTGTTACTCCCTTGATCAGTCCTGCGACGTAAGTGTCTCTTGCCACAGCCAGACCATGCACCGCCTTTTCCTGATACTTTTCTTTTAAACCCGGTACGGACTGTGCCTGATTGATGTCGTCTACGTAAAAGGCGAAATAGTTCGCCTGGTCGATAGACAAGAGCTGACCTCTGTCGGTCATCTCTTCGATATTGATGTCCTGAGTGCTGTCATACTTTCCGATTGTCGGCTCTCCCACGCCGAGGATTTTTACCGAGGCCGCATATTTGCAGTCCCCCTCATAGTCTCTCAGACAATTCTGTACGAGCTTTGTCTTGAGCTCTAAGTCGTCCTGGATTTTTTTACTCCATATAGACTGAATAAAATTGCTTACTGCCATTTCTTATTCCTCCTTTTCACTGAAGCATGCTATTTCCAATGTTTCATGGAATTGTCGACGGCCTTATACAGTTCAGGGTTTTTGTCAAAGTCCTCTTTAGTGAACTTAAGAGCTTCTTCCCTTGTGTAAAAGTCCTTTACTCCTGTATCCG
>UMLM01000181.1_pt1 | contig 13616 bp, 13 predicted proteins | sample 1966571 | NCBI WGS metagenome assembly UMLM01 (sample SAMEA4836203, study PRJEB28245) | human gut metagenome | biome: gut microbiome; material: fecal sample | place: Denmark | collected 2008 | reverse complement strand
CTACAAGAGCTAAGGAACAGCTTGGCTGGGTGGCTGAAAAGAATCTAGATGATATGTGTAGAGACACATGGAATTTTGCGAAGAAACAATTATTATAGTGAGGTATTTATGGCTAAGATTATTTTAACGGGGGATCGTCCGACGGGTAAATTGCATATTGGACATTATGTGGGTTCCTTAAGAAATCGTGTTCTTTTACAGAATTCTGGAGAATATGATGAAATTTATATTATGATTGCGGATGCACAGGCATTGACAGATAATTTTGATAATCCGGATAAGGTGCGTGAAAACATTTTAGAGGTGGCTTTGGATTATTTGGCTTGTGGTATTGATCCGAGTAAGACAACAATTTTTATTCAGTCTGAAATCAGTCAATTGACAGAATTGACATTCTATTATATGAACTTAGTTTCTGTAAGTCGTCTTCAAAGAAATCCAACTGTGAAGGCTGAAATTAAGATGCGTGGATTTGATGCGAGTATTCCAGTTGGCTTCCAGTGTTATCCAATTTCACAGGCTGCAGATATTACGGCATTTAAGGCGACTACGGTTCCTGCTGGAGAAGATCAGATGCCTATGATTGAACAGACGCAGGAGATCGTTCATAAATTCAATTCAATCTATGGGGAGACTTTAGTAGAGCCTAAAATCTTATTACCACAAAACTGTGCTTGTTTAAGACTTCCGGGTACAGATGGTAAGGCAAAGATGTCTAAGTCTTTGGGTAACTGTATTTATTTGTCGGATGATGAAGAGACAATCAAGAAGAAAGTTATGAGTATGTATACAGATCCTGATCATATTAAGGTGAGTGATCCTGGTAAGATTGAGGGAAACTGTGTATTTACATATTTGGATGCATTCTGTAAGCCAGAGCATTTCGAAAAGTATTTGCCGGAATATGAAAACTTGGATGCATTAAAAGCACACTATCAGCGTGGTGGTTTAGGAGATGTGAAGGTTAAGCGTTTCTTAAATAGTGTTATGCAAGAAGAGTTGGCTCCAATTCGTGAAAGAAGATTGGAATGGCAGGCAAAACTTCCTGAAGTTGTCAAGATTCTAGAAGAGGGTACGAAAAAGGCGTATGCGACAGCGGAAAAGACTTTGGATGAAGTGAAGTCGAGTATGAAGATCAATTATTTCAAAGACAATTCTTTGATCTAGGGGTATAGAAAATGGTAGTTGTAGATAAAGAAAATTTTATGGGTGGTACTGGTATTGCGCATTTTGAACATATCATGAGCGCACAAGAGATGCATGGTATGAATCGTGTGTATGCCAAGGTCACTTTAAAGAAGGGTTGTAGTGTTGGTTATCATGTGCATAATGGAGATGGCGAAGATTATTTCGTTCTTTCTGGAGTGGCAACATTGGATGACAATCATGAGCGAACTCTATATTTAAAGCCAGGGGAACATTATTTTACACCGAGTGGTAAGGGTCATAGTATTTTGAATGAACAAGATGAGGATTTAGTCTTCATGGCTTTGATTATTTATGATTCTCAACAAAAAATGTAAACGGATTACTAATTTGTGCAAACATGATGAACAAAATTGATATATAATACTATTGGTTTTGTGAAAGCGTTTTCGCACATAGAACTATTTCTCTCTATAATATTTCTGTGAGAAATAATCCGTCAATTTATTCTCTTAAATCGCGACTTAATAGAGGATGCATAAAGAGTAGGAATACGCGCCTACTCTTTTTTGTTGGTCAAACTTTGTGTATTATAGATATAGGAACGTCTGAAGTGGGTAAAAGATGCGTCTCACACGCCGTAGTGGCCTGGGTAAGCGTTATTTATTTTTGAAAGGTAGGGTATGTTGTATGGCAATCAAGAGTTTTACAGATACATATAAAATTAAAGGTTCTGATATAGATCGATTCTGTCGTATTATGTCGGATACAAAGAAAATCAAAATTCAAATAACAAATGATCATCATGATCTAAAAGATGTTGAAGAATTCAAAAAAATGTTTGGATTCAGTAAATGAAGTACGTAACTGTTCTTTGAAATGTATTGATTCTAAACTTACTAGAAAACAAAAAAAGAGTTTCTTTGGAACGACCTATGCATTTGGAAAAACGAATAATACACAGTTAATTGGACAATTATCAAAGAATTATACAAATGGTAATGATAAATTGATTAGTGGGGATTTACTTATTGAACTAGCTTTCAAGCGTATTAAAGAAAAGAATATGTTAAGTCCTAGTCCAGTAATTCACATAGATTGCAAAGATGAGCCGAAGTTAAAACAATTTTATCAGAAAATGGGATTTGTTTATTTTAAGAAAAACGAGGATAAAGATTTGCTTATGTATTTGATGCCTATGAAAAAAGTGAAAGATGCGGATTTTACAAATGAAAGATGATGTATTGAGTATAATTTATTCTCTTAAATCGCTCCTTAATAGAGGATACATTAAGAGTAGGAATGCGAGCCTACTCTTTTTTGTTGCATAAATGGTTTAAAATAATTGAAATTAAGTACAAAATGTATGGAAAATGTAATATTATTAAATCATGAAAAGATTAAGTAGGATTGAGATATATAATTTTAAGAATATTAAAAGAGCCGAATTAGATTTTAAGAATTCTATATTGGGTTTGTATGGACAGAATGGTTCTGGTAAAACAGCTTTGATCGATGTGTTGGATTTAATTAAGACCATTTTATGTGGTCAAAAAATTTCATCGGATTTTTCAAATATGATTCATGTAGATGCAGACTATTCTAGAATTGTAGTGCAGTTTACTATTGATGAGAATGGAAGGCATAGTGAGATTGAATATTCGTTTAAATTCAATAGATCTTGTATTTATGATGAGATTCTTTCTTATGCGTATACGGATGGTGAAACAAGAGTTGCAAAGTCTAAATTGATAGATACTTCAAATTCACCTATTTTTAGTCCTGTATCTAAATATAAGTCTTTGATTGGACCTTCAAAAGTGAATGAATTGGATGTTATGGTGATTAAAAAGATGGCTCGTAAGGAATTTCGATCATTTATTTTTTCAAGTGAGTTTTTGGAAGTAGTTCGAAATAGAAGTGATGAATGTAAAGACGAAGAGTTTTTGCGTCATGTGTATATTTTAGAGAGTTTGGTTAATTTTGCGAATTATGAATTGTTTGTCGTGAAATCAAAGTGTTGTATAGATGATTCAATGGTTCTTTCTAAAAGTGCTTTGGATGTTTATAAGAAACGAATTGAAAGTATGAATCGAGTTCTTCCTTATTTGGTGCCTGATCTTACACTGGATGTACAAGTGCTTGAAAAAGAATTGATGAGGGATAGTTCTGTTGGATATCGTGTGGAATTGGTTTCAAATAAAATGCCATTTAAGTATGAGTCGGATGGTGTAAAGAGAATTGTATCGATACTACAACCTTTGATTGAAGTTTTTAATGCAGATTCAGTTGTGGTTGCGATTGATGATTTGGATTGTGGTATACATGAATATTTGTTTGGTGAAATCGTAAAGTTGATGAGTGAACAAGCAAAGGGGCAATTGATTTTCACAGCGCATAATTTGCGTCCGTTAGAAATAATCAATAAGAAGTTTCTAGTATTCACAACTACAGATCCAGACAATCGATATGTCCGTTATAAGAATATTGCAGCACATAATAATTTAAGGGATGTATATATAAGAGATATTGCATTAAGTGATTTTATAAAGAGTGCAGAGATTTCTTATGGGGTAAGAAAGGCAAAAGGGTAGTGTAGTATTACCTTTATCTTAATTGTATAGCATAATTCAATGAAAATTTAAATGTAAAGGAGCTAATATTATGGATAATACAACAAGTTTCAATATTTGTGTAGATAGTGATATTTTAAAACAATGTGAAGCCATGTATGGTGAATTAGGTGTTGATTTGAATACTGCAATCAATGTGTTTCTTTATAAGTCTCTTTGTGTAGGTGGTTTTCCTTTTGATGTAAACAAGGAGACAATGGCAGCTATGTTGGAGGCTGAACGTATTGTGCGTGATCCTTTTGTAAAACGATACTCTGATGTAGAGGAAGCATTGAAGGTATTGAAAGAGTGAGTATACATTGAAAACAAATTTTTTTAAGATAATGAAGAAACACTAGCTTGAGATTGTCCATATTGGATAAAAAAAGAGTAAAAGCTCTAAATTTGATTTGTGAGCCTGAACATCATACCGAGTCCTCATTGTTTTTAGCCCGGTTCCAGGCTGACGTTTCCAATCACCTTCCGTTTGGTTTTGGTAGGGTACACCGTTTTTGGTATTTCTACCATCAATCGTATTTTACACAATATATTATTAAGGCTAAGGCTATCTTCTTGTATTGACATCCATATAAATGAGTATGGATACAATAAGCTTTAGTGTTCGTGTAGATAGTAATATTAAGAAACAAAGTGAAGCGAGTATGGTAATTTGAATATCGCAATTCATGTTAATGGTTTTCTTATTGATGTTCGTTTAGAGAATCTATGTTAGAAGCAGTATTTAGTATTGAAAGATGTTAGTTTGTGACTGATTTTAATACAAATTCACTAAAAAGTACAAAGACAAATGGTTGTATAGGGATTATAATACAGATGTATTAAGTGCTAATACATGAAACTTCCTTTCTATCTTAAAACTATGGGAAATGCGGCAGGACTTTGTGTCTTGTCGTTTTTCCTTTATAATGGGTGTGGAGGTTTTTTTGTGTATGAAATATCCTAAGTTTTTAAATGAGAAGTATAATACGATTGGTGTTTGTGCTATGTCGAGTGGTGTAGGGCATAAGCTAGATAGTTTTGATGCGTCTATAGAGTATATTCAATCCAATGGGTTTCATATTGTTGAAACAGCTAGTGTTCGTAATAATAGTGAACCAAGTATTGATGCCAAAACTCGTGTTGATGAATTGAATTCGTTGGTGAATGATTCTAGTGTTGGAGCTGTATGGTTGGCTGCGGGTGGTGATTTTCAGTTTGAGACGTTGCCATATATTGATTTTGATTGGATTGAAAAGAATCCTAAGTGGTATTTGGGTGCGAGTGATCCTACAAATTTATTGTTTCCCATAACTTGTAAGTGTGATTTGGCTACGGTGTATGGGTTTAATGCGGGTAGTTTTGATGAATATGGTATTAATGAGTATTCAAGTTTGTGTCTTGATTTTTTAAAGGGAAAGAATGGTGAACTACATTCAAGTTCTCTGCATCAGGATGTTGATTTTTATAATGATGGAGCTCCAATACTTAACACAAAGACAGAATATGTGGGTAATTGTAGTGTAGTGGGTAGATTACTTGGCGGTTGTTTTGAGAGTATAAATGATATGGCGGGCACGCCTTATGACTTTGTAGAAGTTTTTAATGAACGATATAAGTTGGATGGGATTATTTGGTTCTTTGATATTTTTTCAATGAATTCATGTGACGTGTATCGTGCTTTATTGAAGATGAAGTATATGGGGTATTTTAAATATACGAAGGCTATATTGGTGGGTCGTGTACTATTTAAGAATGTTTCGGATTTAATTGGGTATGAAGACGCTTTTAAAAAAGCACTACCTGATATAGATGTTGTATTTCAGCTGGATATTGGACATACATATCCGCATATGTATGTAGTAAATGGTGCCATGGCGCGTGTTGAGATTTGTGATGGTCATGGATTGGTTCAGTATAGAATGGATGCATAAAGAAAGAGAGTTGTAGTCAAAACTACAGCTCTCTTTTATCAATCTTTCTTTGAAATATAGAGTGTACATGTAAAGTCTAGGTTTTTAGATTGGTCAATTAAGTATTGTGGTTGTACTTTTGCACCCCAGCTGTTGATTCCGCCTACGCCCATTTGTTGTTTTGTGATTCTTAGATGGGTTGTGTTGGTTTGTGGAAGTTCAAATGTGTGGTTAGCATTATATAGGTGCATAAAGGAATACTTGCTTGCCATGCATTCCATTTTTTCTGACTTGATGTTTACTTGAATGGTGTCGTTGGATAGGCTGCACCATTTGCAGTCTGTGTGGTTACCGTGTTCTTGTGGTTTTAAGTATGGAATGTAGTTTGTGTCTACGTTTTCAAAGTAGAAATCGGTTAGAGCATGGTCTCGATCTATATATGTGTCTTTTTCGCCTTTTCCAAAATAGGCGAAGTTTTTGAACTCTTCTTTTAGAGCAAACTCGATTCCAAAGAGTGGTAGTGTTTGTCTTTGTGAGTTTTTGTCTAGGTGCAATTGGATTTGAATACTTTGATTGTTGTAGACTGTGTAGACGAGTTTACATTCTTCTTCAATGGATTCAAGTTGTATTGTATAGATCATTTGTGCGCATTTGGAGTTTCGTATCATTTTAAAGCCGACTACATTTTGAAATAGGCTGGCATTTAGCCAGTTGGCATAGGTTTGTTTGGCACCACGATCATTGTCGGTTAAAGCTCTGTAGAAGATGGGTTTTGGTGCTTGTTTGAGTATTTCTTCATCATTTACTTGAATGGATACTAAACCTTTTCGTTTGTCGAATAAGTATTCGGTATCGATAAATTGAATGCCAATGGTTTCTTTTCCTTCTACTACGAGCATGGCTTTTTCTTTGGGTTGGTCTTGTTTGACTTCAAAGACTTGTTGGTCAAAGGATTGGATGCCTAATGGTGTTTTGTAGTAGATGGTTTTTGTGTAATAGCCTGGGGTATTGATTTGTTTAAATTGTACGGGCATTGTTTTTGTGGTGCCTGGTTCTACGCTTGTTTTAAAGATGCCGGATTGAATAACGAGTCCGTTTTGTTTCAATTCAAAAATAAAGGTGTCTTTACTTAGGTCATAGAATAGGTTTTTGTTTCGGATTGTTACGGAATCGAAATGGATTTCCATGTCGACATAGCGATAGAGTTGTTTTAGTTCTTGGCTTTTGCCGGTTTCTTCTCGATTGGCTAAAAGGATGCCGTCTCCACAAAAGTTAGAGTCGTTAGGATAGTCGTCGAAGTCTTGTCCATAATAGTATTGTCCGTCTTTTAAAATGGCTTGGTCTACATAGTCCCATACAAAGCCGCCTTGGTATTGTTCGTATTCGTCTTCTAGATTGGTATATTCTTCCATGCCTCCAAGACTATTTCCCATGGCGTGCATATATTCACATAGCATAAATGGTTTCATTGGATGGCTTTCTAGATAGGCTTTCACATTTTCTGGAGATGTATACATTCTAGATTCAATGTCAGATGCGTTTTCGAATGTTCGATCTTGCACGATTCCTTCATAGTGGACAAGTCTTGATGGGTCTTGTTCTTTGAAGTAGTCGTGTAGGATCATAAAGTTGGATCCGCTTCCTGATTCATTTCCAAGTGACCACATTAAGATGCTGGCATGGTTTTTATCTCTTTCATACATGCTTCTAGCACGGTCTAATAGGCAATCAGTCCATTCGGTTTTATTTTGTGGAAGGATGTCATTAGCTCCATGGGTTTCTAGATTCATTTCGTCAATGACGTAGATTCCGTATTGGTCGCATAGTTTATACCAATAGCTGTTGTTTGGATAGTGGGATGTTCTTATGGCGTTGATGTTTAGTGATTTTAACATGTGGATGTCTTCTTCCATTTGATCTTGAGATAAACATCTTCCGGTTTTTGGATCCCATTCATGGCGGTTGATGCCGTGGAATACAATTCGTTTTCCGTTGAGTTTCATAATGCCATATTCAAGCGTGAATTTTCGAAAGCCTACCTGTTCTTGAATGGATTCTATGATTTCGTTGTTTGTATCGTATAATACTAATTCTAATTGATAAAGATTAGGAAATTCACTACTCCATAGACATGTGTTTTCTACAGGGATTTCAAATGTATCTTGCATATTGCCATTCCATACGATGTTTCCTTGTGGATCGTATAGTTTGGCTTGTAGTGTATGGGATTCATTACTACTCATTTTACAAACACAACTAAGAACACTTTTATTTGTGTCTAGATCAATGTCTGTATCTATTTTTAAGTCTTGTATGTGTTGGCTTGGTTGTTTATAGATCATGACATCTCTAAATATACCTGTAAAGCGCCACATGTCTTGGTCTTCTAGCCATGTGCCTGTGCATTTTTGAAAGATGCGTACGCATAGCACGTTATCTTTTTCTTGTGTGTATTTTGTAATGTCAAAGCGGCTTGGGGTAAAGGAATCTTCTGCGTATCCGATAAATTTACCATTTAGCCATACGTAGATGTTGGATTCTGCACCTTCAAAGGATAGGATAAGTTTATTTCCGATAAAGTCTTGTGGACAATCAAATGTTTTACGGTATTGATAGACTTTATTTTTGTCCATATCAATTTGTCCAGGTTTTGCCACATCATGCCCATCCCAAGGGTAGGTAACGTCTGTATAGTGTGGGTTATCGAATCCTTGTAGCTGGATGTGTCCGGGTACTTGGATGTCGTTCCAGTTGGAGTCATTAAATTCTGTGTTATAGAAGAATTTAAAGCATGAATCATAATTTTTTGAAAGGTTGAATTTCCATGTTCCATTTAGTGAGAATGAGCTTGGTTTTTTGTCCTTTCCAATTGTATATATGTGGTCGCTATAAGCGTGTTGTCTATTTACTTGAAAGACGCGTGGGTCTTTGATCCAGTTTAAGTCTGGTGTTCGCATTGTATCACTCCTTGTTTTATTGGTAACTTAAATTATATCAAAGGCAAGTATTGAAAGGAAGGTAAAAATCAATTAAAATATTTGATAAATTGGAGGTTGAAAGATGTCAGACATTCTTGGCTTTGTGGTTTCAATAGCCTTAATTTATTTTGTAATCAAAGTCGCATTTAAGTTTATTAAGTGGATTGGGATTTTGTTGGTTGCAGTATTTGTGTTTAAGATGGTAGCACTGTTGATTTAATATATGTTGGATTATGTAATAATTTGATAATTTGGTAAAAATGGAGGAGTAAGACTTTAATGTGTGATAATAACCCGTTTGTAAAGATACGAAGTATAAAATTTAAAGGATTTGATGAATGTTTTACTTTTAATGAGGATGATATAGTTTTGTTTGTTGGTGCTAATAATGCTGGTAAAAGTAGAACCTTAAAAGACATAAGGGATAAAATGTTAAACAATCAAACAGATTTAGTGTTGATAGAAGACATTAAATTTACCGAATATAATTTTAAGTTTGAATGTATAAAGCGTTATATGGAGGAGAACTTGAAAATTGATAGTAATGGAAGTTATACAGTAATGTCAGAAGACAACTGCACTCAATGTTATGATTTAAATTACATTAGAAGTATTTTAGGTGATAATAGTATAAATTATGGTATGTATAATAACCGTGACTCCTTGTATAGACTATTTTACGTATTTCTATCTACAGAAAACAGATTGAATTTAACTAAACCGATTATATTAAATTATTCACCAGATAACCAAACTTTGAGTGTATTTAATAAGCTAAGGACAGATCGAGAATCGATTTTAAAAGTTAATGAATTATTAAATATTAGTTTTGGAAAAGGAATTGAAGTATGTGATCCAGAGATTGATTCAAATGCTCAATTTAAATATAAAATTGGTAATGCAGAAGAAATTGATAATATTATAAACAGCAATAGACGAGATGTTTATGATGAACTCAAAAAATTTCCTGATTTGTATGACCAAGGGGACGGAATAAGAAGTGCTGTTGCAATTTTATCTTCTTTAGTTGTTAATAAAAGTTTTTTATATTTCATAGATGAACCAGAAACTTTCCTTCATCCTCCTCAAGCACGACAGCTTGGTAGAGACATTGCATATCTTTCAGAAGGTAAACAATGTTTTATTGCGACACACAATATAGATTTTATTAGAGGAGTTCTAGAAGCTGGATCTAAGAGAGTAAAAATAATTAAAATCAATCGCAATGAAAATACCAATCAATATTGTTGTTTAAATAATGAAGATATAAAAAATATCGCAGAAGATAAGAATCTGAAATTTTCAAATATTTTAAATGGATTATTTTATAAAAAAGTTATCATTTGCGAAGATGAAACTGATTGCAAATTTTATTCAACAATATTAGAAGCAGTTAGTCCTGAAAAATATCAAATCACTTTATTTTGTGCAGTGGGTGGTAAAGATCAATTCAAAAAGGTTATCCCATTGTTAGAAGGGTTGAAAATTGACTATGCAATTGTTGCTGACTTAGATTTAATTAATGATAAAGATAAGTTGAAGCAGTTATTAAATTCGATTGATGGGAATTGCTATAACCAAATAGCTGATCAACATGCAGAATTTTTGAAAGAATTTGAAGAAGGAACAAATTCACAAGTAAAAAAGCAAAGTGAGATAAAGGAAGAAATTAGAAAAATTTTTGACAATGCTAAATCAGATGAATATATGTCTGATGAAACTGCTAAAAATATAAGGAAGTCATTAAAAAGAATTAATGATTATGCATTGTTGAAATCAGGTGGAACATCTAATATACCAAATGGTGCATGTATGACTAAATATAGAGAAATACATAATTATTTAAAAGAGAATCATATATACTTGGTAGAGTGTGGAGAGATAGAGAATTTTATTCCTACTGTGGAAGGACATGGAGGCAGATGGGTAGAATGTGTGTTCGAACAATATACAGATTTAAATAATTGTGAATTTGATAAAGCAAAAGAGTTTGTGAAATCAATTATTGAATAAATGATGCAAATAAAACTGTAGTTTCATGTATCTTTATAATAAATTTGATGATAAATATGGAATTAATGTCTATTTGAGAACAGCAATTATTGTTGTTCTCTTTTTTATATTCTAACGATAATTTTTGATTTAGATGTACTAATTTGAAAATAATTTAATTTTTTTATTTTTTATATAACCGATTCTAAATTTACTTCGTCTTAATAGTGTAAGGATAAAAAACAAAGTAAAAAGGAGAGATTTAGTATGACTAAAAATAAAGTGATTTTATCGATTTTAGTATTTGTAGGTGTGTTTTTCATGTTATATGGATACCAGGATTTAATTGTGACTGAAGAAATTAATATGGTTGATCAGGCGCTTATTAATGGTTTTGATTTTGAAGTTTCATTCTTAGTTGGATTGTTAAGTGGATTGTTGGTATTGGTTTTGACTTATCATAAGGGAAAGATAGATCCTAGCATTTTAACAAAAGAATATATTCGTACAAAGTTTTCAGTGTCTGATTTAGAGAAGTTTGAAACATTGGATGAAGAAACAAAACAGGGTGTCTATGATTATTATCAAGATCATTTTGATTTGGATGATGTAGCGGATTGTTTGAGTTATATTGAAAAGAAACAGCCTAAGACAAATAAGTTTGTGAAATTAGGATTGTTGGGAGTCATTTGTTGTGCATTGATTTTAGTTTTGAGTCCGGTTCATTCAGATTATGTATCGGCTAAAGAACAATATAATGAGATTCTTAGACAACAAGAAGAGGCATACAATCAGATTGTTACAGAACAATATTTATATTATGAGGGTTTACCTACAATTGAGATTCTTCCTGGTAATAATTTAAAGGCTGGAGATGTTCAAAAATATGTAGATGAATTTATTAGAACACAGCCTCAGTTCTTATTGGATAATTGTCGATTAATTAAATTTTGTGAACCACAAAACTTTGATGCGATTGCAATTGCAGATGATGTTGATATTGATAATAGAGGTTTTGGTGCTTATGCATATGCATCTTCAGATGATTTGTCAATTACACTACAGATGGATGTAAATGAAATTAACAATCAAAAAGGAACGGTAAGTCATGAATTAACACATATCTTTGATTTTGTACATGGAAATTATTATACATATCTTGGTATTTCCGATGGTTATGAATGGCAAAGATTACATGAAATGGCTCCAGGTTGTTTAGGGGAGTATGGCAGAGATGATACCGCAGAATTCTTTGCGGATGCAGGTGAAATGTATATCAATTATCCAGAAAAACTAATGGAAGCCAATATGGATATTTATAATTTTATGAATAATTTGTATCAGATGTATTAAAAATAAAAAAAATTTAAATTTTATACAACCAATTGAAGAATAACTTCGTCTTATATAGTGAAGAGGTAAATAAGGAGGAAATGAAAATGAAAAAGGTTATTGGTTTATTAGTAATGTTAGTGTGTTTTACAGGGTGTGCAAGTAATGGTGGTGTTGATTATGAAGATCCATCTACATTTCAAGAACAAAATTTTGCATCTTATGAAGAATGGGTAGATGCAGAATTGGATTTAGCACAATACTACGGAGGTTTCACAGATGAGCAACTAGCATATTTTAGAGAGGTTGCTATGCAAGATGAAGCATTGTTCAGAGAAGAATTTCGTCGTTTTAATGAAGAGGTTGAAATGTATTTGCAGCAACAAGATTTGATTGTACAACAACAAAATGAAATGGCCCAGCAGCAACAACAAATGTTTGATCAGCAACAACAAATGTTTGATCAACAAGTCCAGATGAGTATGGGTTTTTAAAAAGGAGATGTTGACATGCAACACGAAATAGATTGGTTGGGTAGATATTTAGATAAAAAAGGAATTGATTTGATTGTGCTCTATCAGTTGAGTGTGAAAGAGAGTGTTAAGTATTTAAGGCTAAGTCCTTTTCAAAGAAAATGTTTTAATGGAATTTATTGTAGTTGTTTGTCTGATTTTACATATAAAGAATTGTTGTTGATTGTAGAAAGAAATGTATGGAGCTTACTATTTACGCTCTTATTTATTGGAATGTTAATTTTAAAATTGAGGTAACGAAAATGTTAAATAAAAAATTATTCAGTACGAGTTTAGTGTTAAGTATTTTGTTAGTCGGATGTTCTAGTGTAAAAGAAAATGAAGTAAAGGAAAATAAAGAGAAAGTAGAAGAGGTAGAAGTACAAGTACAAGAGGAAAAAAATGTAGAATCCAATGAAAGTGTACCTGTTGTACAAGAGTATTCAAATTCAAATAATCAGGTACAGGAATATAGTGCACCAATTGAAGAAAATTCAAATGATACATATGTTCCAGAAGTAAAGGAAACACCACAACTTGAAGATAATGGTGAAAGAGAGATTACTCTAGTACGTGAAGAAATACCAGCTTGTGATGATACAATTCCTTATGGTGCTTATACATCTTATGATGAGGCTAATAGTGCAGCTAAAGCAGCTTTAAATGAAGCGTTCTTTGCGGAAGGTTGGATGAATGGTCATTATGGGGTAGATACACATCAAACAGAGTGTGGAACTATTTACTATACATATTGGTATGAAGAGTTTATTGGGGATTAATTTAGTGGTTATAAAATGATAGTGTTTATATTGAATATCGTCTATAATATTTATGTGTAAGTAAATAGGAATATAAAAATATGGGTTATAATATTTTAAATTATAAAAGGGTAAAAATAAATGGAAAAGGGTTTAATTGTAAGAGCAAGAAAAAAGGATAATGAAGCAATTGCTGAGATTATCCAATTAACAGAAAGAAAAGCATATTTTATTGCGTATAAAGTAGTGAATAATGAGGCTACTGCTAAAGATATTGTACAGGAAGCTTATATTCAAGCATTCCAGAAGTTGGATCAATTGAGTGATGATTCAAAGTTTGAGAGTTGGTTCAATCAGATTGTTTCGCATAAGGCAT
>UMLM01064109.1_pt1 | contig 13684 bp, 21 predicted proteins | sample 1966571 | NCBI WGS metagenome assembly UMLM01 (sample SAMEA4836203, study PRJEB28245) | human gut metagenome | biome: gut microbiome; material: fecal sample | place: Denmark | collected 2008 | reverse complement strand
ATTTATTTTTTCATCAGATCCATCCTAATTCCATCATCTGCCTGTAGATGGCTTTCAGCATCTTACCATCCGTCATCAACGCACGATTCATATTATCTGTATAAACAAACATTCCATTATAGAAATGCACCGTTAGGATGTCACATCCATTGGCGGATTCCTTTTCGTACTTTATGTTTATGTCATCGTAGCAAACGGACTGATTTTTTCTGAAGCCAAGCTCTGTAAACAGCTGTTCTGCCGTCTCGCTTAAAAGCATTGGTGTACCTTTCACAAATTTCAAGAGCTTAATTTCATCCTTGTTCTGAACCAGTTTGCTGTGCATAGACTTTGCCTTTTTCTCTATGTAGTTGATGCAGTCCATGATGTTTTTGTCATCACCTATCATAGTTTCCAAAAATTCACAGCATTCACAGATCGTCATGGTATCTTCACTCATATTCTTTTTCATTTCTGCTGTACTGATTTTATTGAACTGCTTTTCCATCTTATCCATTGCTCCGTACCGTTTTCTTTCTTTTTAGAAGTCTTTGATTAACCTGCTTCAAATGCTCAATATCCTTTTCAAGCAGGCGAATCCTTTCTAAAAGCTTCATATTCTCTTTTCGAAGATTCTTCAATTCAACATCATTACGTTCCATTTAAATCATTCCTTTTCTAAGCTTTTCGTGTTTCCAGCGGTAACATGCCAATGCTTTTTTATAGGATGTATAGCCATACCCCTTTGCACTATCTACCACACGCCCTGTCATCGCATCCACGACCACATAACGTGTCTCTGATTCATTTGATAATCTATAACTTACTTCTACACGTACATCATTCATTATTTGTCCTCCTGTCTATGAATGGCATCCATAAAATAAATGTTTAATTTCATACCTGAATGGAATGGCTCAAATCTAGAGCCATCCATGTTCAATCAATACCTGATGAATTGCTTTGTGCAGTTCCATGTCTACATACGGGTCCATATTTTTCCACTCTACAAGATTTTCAAACCAATGATAATGGGAAACTGAATAGTTCACATATCCAAGCCCATACGATTTGAAGAAAAATACTCTCCAAATTTCAGTTTCAGTAATCCTTTGGTACACTACTTCAACTTCATTACAATGATTTTCCAATTTTTCGAATCCTAATTCATACATCATTTCATCTGCATTCATACTTGTTTCCTCCATTGTGATTGCCAATCTTGAAACTTTATCAAGTATCAGCTTATCGCCTTTACAATTTCTTCGTATCGAGGATTTTAGAAAAATACAAGGAGCAAGCGATAGCGAGACGCCGTAGGGCAGTCCTTGTATTTTGATAAAATACTCGATAGTACAAATAAAAACAAATAAGAAAAAATAAAAAAAATAAAAAGCGTCCGAGAAGCGGACGCAAAATCTGCCCGAGCATTCTGGATGCGAGGGCCAAAATCGCCTTGCCCTAAAAAAGATTCCTTCGTATCGAATGTCCAATCTTTTTCAGGATTCCAAATCTTGGACGTGATCCAACGCCCTTTGAATCATCCGTCTCCTGTAAAAAATAGACACCATCATCCTGCCCAAGAACTACAAATGTCCTGTCCGCTGTAGATACCATCTCCACTGGACTAAAATTTTGCAAGGCAGCGTTTTCTTCATCTCCAGATGGAACATAGCTGTTCATCACGGCATATCCATCTGGCGTATTCTTCACTACTGCTTCATTCATGCATTCAACATCTCTGTATAATATAAAACTTGGCCTTTGTGTAGCCTTATTTACGGCATATTGCTTGCCAATGCCAAAGCCAAGGCCAAAACTAACTACCAACCCTATAAAAATCCACATTACATTTCCTCCTGTGTCTGCTGTAAATAAAAAGATGGCAGTACTGCCACCTTTCAGTTTAATCGTAAATTATTCTGAATCCTTATTATCTTCCCAAACTAGATTGCAGACCTCCACTTTGATAAAGTTAAACAATGACTCATTAAATTTTTGCTTTCCGTCCATAGATAGTAAATTAAAAATCTGATTCACGAATCGGTTCATTGTTTTATAAGAATATCTCAAATCAATTTCATTAACCTCCTCTGGTTTTGAAATCAAATCTGTATTCAAAAGTGTTGCAGTCACATCCTTCTCCTTGAAAAAAGAATCCTCAAGGAAGAAATCTGTATCCTTATCTAAAGCTTTTGCTAATTTCTTGATAACATTTAATGATGGATTCTTTTCATATATCCGATAACATCTTAACGACTTTTTATTAATCCCTGTTAATTCTGACAATTCATCCATTGAAATATTTTTATCTTTCATTGCTCTATCCAAATAAAGACCAATTCCGTATGTTTTTGTCACATTTGGCATTCATTCATCCCTCCTTTAAATGGATGGCAGTACTGCCATCTTGATAAATCAACTGTTTGGATCAATATAATCCAATAGCATGTGGAAATAACAATATTCGTTTGGCTGATCTTTATGAACAATAATAAGAATCGGATAATAGTGCCTCTTCTGCATATCATGCAAGATTATATGCATTTCCTTATACATTGCTTTATTCCACTCAAAGATATCATCTCTTGGGCATTCCACTCTGGCAAAATACAGATGATTCATATCATATTTCCATTGATTGTAGAAACCATCTTTAACGGATTTTCGCATTTTCAAATCAAACTTAAAGACACCAGTATCGTCAGGATTACCTATAGTGAAACATTCATCTCTTGCCGTATATTTATTTGTCCATTTCTGTGCATTATCACTACGAAAAAGATAATTTAAATGACTATTGAAATGAGACTCGTTGTCAAATCCATAAATCTTTATGTTTTCGCCAAAATACATTTCATCACCTCCTCACGATGCGTACAAATTCTTTAGAATCAATAGAAAATTTCGTATTCCACAAATGCAACCAATCCTCTGTAACTATAAGCGTGATATTCTCCTTCAATCGTTATACAAGGTTCGCCTACTTTAAGAGTATCCATGTCTTCTATAGGATAAATATTAATTTTACCAATTAATCTAGTTCTTCCATAAGGGCGACCAATCAATTCCTCCATAGCATAACGAACTAGATCACGGTTAGGATCATCTAAATTAAAGACAGCAACTTTTGTAGTTCCTTTTCCTGAATCGTTTGATATAAATGTTCGACAACTATCGTTACCTGCAAAAATCTCACCATCGTCTGATTTTATGTCAAAGCAACGATTTTCAAATAAATCATATATTTTTTTCCGTGGGTCATCATCTTTCTTTCCGTACAAGTATAATATACTATATAAACAACCATCCACATCATCTTGACCATTCATTATACTTGTATACCACTCATCATAATCACTACACTTCTTCCAAAAATCCGCATAATCTTCAAACGTTAAAATGTAATCGCACATCCTAAGCTTACATTCGCATTCACTAGAAACGTTTTCTTTCAAAACATCATACATATACTCTAAATCTAACTTCATTATTGTCCTCCATCTCGCTATATCATACTTTTTATATTTGCACGCCTTATTCTAGCAAATATCCATCTAAATCACGTAGACAACATACTAATGTGAATCTGGAGTAATTGTCATTTCTCCACCCTTTCTGAATATTTACTAATTCAGAAAGAGCCTTAAATGTATACGCTGAATCCTTCAATATATCCCAATAATCTTTGAAAAAACGATAAAGCATCACAAATCGTATTTCATTATTTCCGTTATTTAGTACATCAATAAAGAATTCTAAAGTTTCTAAGCCAATTTTGTATTTGGTATCAGTATCTCGTTCATTATTGCTGGATACCATAAAATTGTTCTTCAGTTGAATCAAGTAATCAATTAAATTTGAGGTAACAGAATCCTTATCAACCTCATCTTTGTCTATAAACTTTTGTTCATCTATCGCAAACTCAATAAACGGCAATAATGGAAGCCCCAAGGATTTCCATTTTACTCCCGCAGCATTGTAATTAAATACTGAAGAAAGAGTATCACCAGAAGATTTTCCTTGATATAAATCAAGTATCCAGAATCTAATTTGATTGTTATTCGAAAGTAGTTCATCTAAAACCATTTTTTCTAATATAGCTGAAGGTTTTTTTCGTAGACTTTTTGACTGATCTTCCACCATCACATCAACTAATTTTTTAGTTTCAACACTACTAAAAAGTAGATTTTTTTTCAATTCGCTAGATGACATAAACTATCTCCTTATTCCAATTCATTCGACCAATCATCTGCTAAGTCACGCAAGCATTTGGTCAGATTATATCTAGACTCACTAGTATTTCTCCATCTTTTTTGCATGCTTGCCAAATCAGAAAGTGCTTCAAATGTATACATAGAATCTTTTAGATCATTCCAGTATGTTCTAAAGAATCTATAAAAAGGAGCAAAATGTATTTTTTCATTTTCCTCATTCAACCGTTCTATAAAACAATTTATAGTATCTAATGCTTCTGTATATTTTAAAGTATGCTGTTCGTCACCCTTGTTTAACGAATCGAAAATATCATGAATTGAATTCAAGCATTTTATTAAGTGAGCTATTGGTTCCCTATTGACATCATATTCTTTGATGAATATCTGCTCATTTATCGCAAACTCGATAAACGGCAATAACGGAAGTCCACAAGACCTTTTCATTATGTTTGCAGAATTAAACTCAAAAACCAACGAAAGAATTTCGCCAGATGTACATCCCTTATACAATTCCGTTATCCAAAATCTTATCTGATCATTTTTTGTAAGCAATTCATCCATAACTGTCAACTCTATTATCGCTGAAATTTTTCTTCCAATAGAATTCGATTCATCACTTACAATATTATCTACCAATTCCTTTTTTTCTAAACTGCTGAAAAGAAGTGTTTTTTTTAAATTGTTCTCTGCCACACTATGCCTCCTTACAAAAAAGATGGCAGTACTGCCATCATGTATAAAAGGAAAAAAACCTTTTTAATTAATTATTCTGAATATTGCTCTTTTACTTTGTTATATGCCATCTCCAAAGCATCATCATCCATACTTTGAAGCTTTAAGCAAAAATCTACAGTATCTTCTGAGTTGTTGAAATCTATTTCTGGATGATTCTGTTTCATCTCAGCTTTATATTTGTCAAGCAGGTATTGACGTGCCTTTTCAGGCGTTAATTGTTCATCCTCGGAAGATTCACTTCCACCAAAGAATTTACAGAATAACGATATCCCAAACATGGCTATACTAGCGTAAAGTATCGTCATTATCGAAAATAAAAATGGATTATCGTACATCTTTGCACACCTCCTCCTTATAAAAAGATGGCAGTACTGCCATCTTTTTAGTATTCAACAAAAGCAATTAAGCCGTCATAATAATATGTAAAGTATCTGCCTTCTAACGTTTTACAGGGTTCATCCACAGTTGGATTGCTGCAATCATATGGATAGATATTAAACTTCCCATGTAAATAAGGTCCACGATGATAATCCATCATATCAGACATAATTCTAGAGGCAACACTATAATCAGAATCCGCCTTATTAAAAACTGCAACACGTGTAGTCCCATCACCATACCCATTTGGAATAAGAACTTGAAATTCTTCATTACCAACAAGAAGACTACCAACATCCGATGCTGTTTTGAAACAATGATCTCCAAATAATTCACGAACCCTGTACCAGTGATTACCTCTATCTTTTCCATACATTGAAATGGCACTGTAGATATCATTCAAACAGCATTCTTTATTCAAGACTCTTTTTTCAAACTCATCATAGTTTCTACAGCTTTCATAAAGCTTTGAATAATCTTCACAATCAAGAATACACGACTCTAAAAAGTGTGTACTACAATCTTTTGACATATTCTGTTTCAATACATCATCAATATTTTCTAGTTTCATTTTTACACTCCTTTTGCATCTTAAATTAGCTGATTACTCGTCACTTGCTTCGATGATAAGCCTGTTTTCTGAAATGCTGATATTTTTGATACGCATATCCAAAACAACATCCAACGGTTTACTGAATCGATCTTCTTCGCTATCGTACAATACCTCGGCTTCATGCCAAGAATTGTCGTTTCTACAGTCATACACTGTGTAATGACAGCTTAAGATGACATCTTCATCAAAAATCAAATCACTTACAAGTAACATACAAATACCTCACTTTTTTTATTTTTATATCGTTATTTCAATCCAAGTTCTTCACATTGTTTATTGATTGCTTTTATCAATTTATAGTTTACGAATTCGTACCCTAAACCAGATTGTGTTGAAATTCCAACTCCTGTTGTACAAAAGTTTACCCATGTAAATGGGTCATTCTCCTTGATATACACAGGACTTATGCATTCATCACATTTTTTGTATCCTAATTCTGAAAACATTTGTTCAGCATTCATTCTTTTAGTCCTCCTAACACAAATTTGTTTTATCTCCCGTTAAGAAATTTCATCAAAGCATTGATATCCTTATCCGCTTCACTTTTCTTTTTCAGATACAGCATGTTAATTGTATCCATATCCATATTTGTGAAAAAGGCATCTTCTTCATCTAAGCCATATAACTCCTGTTCTTTTTTTGAGAAAGGCAGATTGTTTTGATTATGTCCGTCTTCATCAAGAACAAAAGAATAATCATCAGGAGTCCCGCCTCCACTCTGTAGATTCAAATATTGGATATTGCCGTTGGCATCCAGATACAATCTGTCATGTGCATCCGTTCCTACCATATGTATAACATCAGACGAAATGTCTTTAACATATAATGCCGCTAAACAAAAATATTCAAAGTTGATCAATATGTACCACCACCTTTATATAAATCTGTATATATATACATTTGATTAGTCTAAGAAAGATGAGCAGGCTCATGTTTTCTGCTCTGTCCAGACGATTCTGGCTTATGGATCATTGTCCCATGTCTAATAATTTGATGAATTAGATTTTGACATTCTCTTTAAAAATCTCAATCCATCACATGTTAAGATAGCCTGTCACAGCTAACGTTTGTAGCAACATGAAAAGGATACGTTGGAAAGCAGGAGTTTCACCTCCTACTGAGAGAATCACGTTACTACATCTTGAAATTAAAAAGTTGAAGGTTTCAGGAGTTGCACCTGATATTACTTGTACCTTCATAAACACCTCATGAAGAAAACATAGAATTGAATATATAGAATATGTACCTATGAAAAGAGAAGAGCAGTCAACTGTTCTCTTCATGAGTAGAATCATTCAACTTAAATGGCTTAGTCTTTAAAAGGAGAAAAACCTCCTTTGTATTTTAAATGAAGTCAAATGATTCATATCAATGTACAAATGCAAACGTGTTTATCGTAGAAGGAACTTACTCCTTATCATTATGTAGCATTTGTATATTGGAAAGATGTGTTTGAGGATTGTAGGAATTGCACCTACAGAACTCGTATCCTCATGTAGTGGCAGGCTCATGTTTTCTGCCGTGGTCATTTTTGATATCTGTCTGGCTGTTTATTAAAACTATTGGCGAAAAAGTATTACTTTCTATGATATCTCTAAGTCCAAAGGGGAGATGTATAGAACAGGTTCTAACAGATATCTGGATCGACTTCATGTTTAATGCTTATTCAATAGTTCCGGTGAGCAACTAATGAGAACACTAAACAACCACATGTCCATCTCGTTTGGGTCGTGCATCGCAGGCGGTCGAACTACTAAGCACGGTGTGAAATGCGATGACTATCTGGATAACATCGCATTTATATTGGACTTACAGGCAAGCGGGAAAGCCACGTCATGCCATGCCAATTTCATATCAAGTATCAGCTCATCGCCTTTACAATTTCTTCGTATCATGCCTCGAAGATAAGAACAAGGGACAAGCGTTAGCGAGACGCCGTAGGGCAACCCTTGTTTGAATCAAGAGGCATGAAATTCAAATAACAAAAATAAAATCAATAAGAAAAATACAAACTTAGCGAACGTGTTCACTTCGTTCACGCTCAGACTTATACTGATTCTGATTATCAACTGTATTGATGCGTTCAGAATATAATCCAATCATTTTTTTCAGTTTCTCTTTTTTCTCAATCAGTGGATTCCTATTTTCGGAGATAAACGTTTCAATTTCCTCATCAGAAATATCCATCACATTTTCGATTTTTTGTTCCGTCATCATTTCCACAGTATTGTCTACGTTTTGCAGAAGATGATTTACCTCATCAATTTGTTTCTGTAATTCATAACGTCTTGATTTTAATTTATCTATGTTCTCTCGATCGTGTTGAAGTAGATTTCTGTAGTTCATACGATCCATGACTTTCTGTACTTCTGTTGCTTTCCATCTAAAGTATGATTCCTGACGAACTGATTTGAATAACGTTGTTGTTGGATCGAACTTTACATTTGCACTTTCATAAAGATTTCTTCGTGCCTGCATTACTTTGTTAAAATCTCCCTGCGAATCCAAAGCACTTTGTATATCTCGTGTGTTGATGATACGTCCATTGTTATTAATCCGTTGCATAACATCTTCCAGTGTATAGCCCAATCCATCTTCATTGGGTTCCAGACGATTTGTACGAACTATATATTTGCTTTCTGGCATTCGGATACGCAGTCCTTTACGTTTCCCTTTTGTCTTGTCTTCAAATAACCTTTTCAGCTCTTCAGCATCCTTCAATCCTCTATATGCCATACCGGAATCAAACACACTAACATCTTTGTCAATCGGAATCGTAATTCGAGCTGTCTTGTCTTCTGTAAGCCATTCAAATTCTTCAGGCTCAACACGTACATATTGCGTATCATATGGAATACGCACCATGTAACTTCCGTCTTCCTCTTCATGAATCAGTTTCACATTGACAGTGAATTGGAAAACATTGGCATCTGTTGATTTCATATCATCATAAATTTTAAAGCCCATGCATTCCATATAATTTCTGAAGTCGTTGTATGATGCAACCTTTGGAATGACAGTATCCATAATTTTTTTTACGACATCACGATTGTTGTCAGAATGTTCACCAAGCCATTCAAAATAAGTTTGACTTCTGTTTCGAGTTTCCTCTAAAACCGAGAAGCCATGTTTAACACAGATGCGGTCTGAAATTTCACGAAAACGTTTCTGATCTCGTTTCCAATAAATCTTCCACGGCTTACCATCATTCAAATAATAATTAACAGCAATGTGTGCATGAATATTATTTGTATTTGTGTGAACAGCAATAATATAATTTGCCTTACCATCTGAAATAGCATTTATCCATTCTTCAGCCAACATCATACAATCATCAGCAGAACCTTCACCAGAAGGCAAAGATAATTGAAAGTGATATCCTACAGATTCACTATGAGAATTGGTTTGACTTTTCTTCCATTTAAATGCTTCAGACATTGGCAATTCACTATTAGATGCAATCACATAATGACCGTTCTCTGTTTTAGATTCACCATTGCCAATATCTAAAATATAATTCACTAGATTAACAATGTTTCCTTTCATTGCCCAGCCTCTGGTCGTTGCCATAACCTATCACCTCCATTCAACAAAAAAAGCACACTCTAACGAATGTGCTAAGATGGCAGTACTGCCACCGTTAAATATGAATCTCTCTATTACCTACAGTTTTTAAGAAGTCAGGATCCGTCTCCTTTAATGTTGTTTTTACACATTCAAGGAGATGTCGCTTCTTGATATATTGAAAATATAAAGATTTATCTTTGGCTCCAATAAAATTTCTAAAATCTTTCCAGAGAGCAAACAAATCATCTGAAACTTCATCAAGTCTATCAAAATGTTCGTTCATCTCATTAAGAGTATAGCCTCCACTGCATTCCTTGTTTCTCTTGTTGATTTTATTAATAGCAGATCTAATCTGACGCATATTGCTTCCAATTTTATGAGTTAATCTTAAAAAATCATTATTCTCAGAAACACAGCATATCTCAGTATACATTGGATTCATACAACAATTAATGATATATTGGGTTACACTGATGGATAAAGATTTAGAAATATCATAAAGCATTTTATAAAATGAGTGTGATATTTTGATAAATACAAATTTATTTTTAACTTTGGGATTTAAATCATACTCATCAAAATAATCATTATAGAAAGGAATGACGGTATTTTGTGAACTATAGGAAAACACATCCTCTAGATTACTAGGTTCATTAACCCATAAATTTATGCAGGACTCGATTCTGTCAATTTGTTCTAAAAAAAAATCGTCATGAAAAATTAAATCAAGACGATTTGTATCTAAAGATTTTTTGTATAACGAGTTCAATTCAAAAGCTATCGTATTTTCCATATCAGCAATCTGAGTAAAAGTATTCATAAAATCAACTGGGAGTTCCCTACTACAAACAACATAAAACGAATCAGATAAACACCGTTCCCTTATGAAGTTAGATTTAGAGACTCCAAAAAAATCAGAGCAACTATTCAAGTAGTCAAATAAATTATCTGATACACGAATTGAAATTCTTACATCCTTTTTTTCTGTTCTTTTTAAGTTATAGTTCTTCATATCAAAAAAAAATACCAACACACAAAAAAGGCACAAGATATTTCCTGTGCCTTTATTTGCATTCCTTTACAGTTTACATTTTAGCACAGGTCAAAAAAGTACACAAGACATAAATTCAACATTTCTGCTCTAACTAGATGACTTCTTCAGAAATAGAAAATAGAACTGCATAAAAATATTTAGATCAAAAAACAATTTAAAAGTTACAAAGGGGGTTGGGGATGAAATCCTCAAAAAATAAAATGTGTGTACAACACATTTTTGACTTTGTATGCACAGGTATCGCAAGGACTTTGTATGCACAAAGTCCTTATGGGATTCCAGTGTATGCACAAAGTCCTTGCTTGCTATTTTTAAAACCCAAAAAATGGCTAAAAATCACCGATTTTGAAGAAAATCGGTTTTTCGTTGATTTGGTGCCATTTTCAATGCATAAAGTCAATAAAAAAAATACAATAAAAAAATAAAATGATGATCTAAAAAAATCAAAAAAGTTCATTTATTAAGTGCACAAAATTCAAATTAATGCACATATAAAAATCAAAATGTTGTTTTTAAAATGAAAAAAAATTGAATTAAAACGTCATAAAAAAATTTAAAAATGCATTTATAAATTACAAAAAAGCTGATTAAATGTGTCACAAATTAATAAAAAATGTGCACATAAAATTTATATTTATTATTTATAAACGCATAACTCGTCAGAAAAAAAGTTCTAAATGAAATTAATTTTACAAATTAAAAAGCAACTTTCGTTGCTTTTTAATGACTTAAATAATTTAAAGAAGTGCGTCTTTTTTTATAATAAGTGAAAGAATTATTGCTACATGAATTCCCTTTTACATCTACAAAATCACCAATGTAGTAGATTTCACCATCACTATTTAAGAAGCATAATTTAGATTTACATAACAGTTTAAGCATTCTGCAAATGTCTTTGTCTTTATAAAATTCATGATTTAATTCATAGAACTTATCCAAAACATGAATACCAAAACATTGTGTATCGTTGATTAATTTGCTTTTTGGAGTGTAATCTCTGATGATACCATTATGACAAAACGCAACATCCTTGCATTTTAAATATGTACTTCTCATCACTCGAATATTATTACAAATTGGATAAGGATGACAATTCCCTTCATCAATTAAGCCACTTGTTGAGATTCTAAAATGAAATACAACTGCACGCTTTTTTAATCCAATCTGTCCATCAAGCTTCTTTAGTCTTGCATAAAATGATTCAAATGTCATGAATCCTTTTTCAATATAAACCTCATTTTCATAATTATACATAAACCCACATCCATCAGGATTCGCAAGGAAACATTGTTTTAATGTTTCCTTGCTTGGCATTTTTTGATTGATTTCTTTTGTTACAATTACACACATAATTCATTCTCCGTATCTATTTATTCATCATTTAAGATGTCATTTGCTAAATCTAATTCGTTAAATTGGAAGATATTTGAAAGACTTTCTGAGTTTGTTTTCTCTAAGAATAATGGTTTCTTCCAATCACATTCTTCATCTGTAATCTTTCTTTTTTTGCAGTAATCAATTGCATAATTTTTAAATTCATCATCCAATCCATTGAAAATTAAATCTTCTAAAGTAATTACATGATTTGACTTTCTGCTATTTTCAACAATATTTTTAAGAAGATTTAGACTAATAAAGAATGTTTCCCATTTCAATGTTCCTCTTAAAAATCTAAATTCAATTGTTTTTTCATTGCAAAGATTCAAACTATAATAACGATTTGTAATGTCATTTGAAACTTTACTAATTCGGTCTTTGTCAATAAATGCATGACCATTCAAATCAATCAAATCTGTTCTTGCACTGCACCAACGTGAATAAGAACGGCGAGTTCTTCTAGAAAACTTTAACAATTCATTCTGATATCTTTCCATGATATAGTTGATATTTGTGATTACATAATTCTGATTCAAAGAGCGATTATCGCTATCAAAGCCACCTAAAGCTTCTCTTCCAATATGTACATGTAATCCACACTTGTCTCCAGTGTGAGAATCAAATCCTGATTCAACACATAGATTTAATAACTCTTTAAATGTATCTAAATGATTCATAAACCACTTCCAAGTCATTGGTTGTGAAATAATTTCTACACCATTTCCAATAGAACCATCACGTTCACAAACAAACAATTTTCCAAATTTAGATTTGATTTTGTTAGATAACATTGTTGGTGTTACACTATTAGAATCGTCAAGTAAAGTAACTTCAAGCTCAAAGCCAAATGTAAAATTACGTTTTAAATCCTCATTTTCATCTTTACGAACTGCCCAATCTCTGAATCCATGATAATTAAGAATAGTCATATTTTAATCTCCTTTAGGTCTTATTTACTGCCTTTACAATTTCTTCGTATCGTACTTTTAGGGGAATACAACTGGCAAACAAAGTGAGACGCCGTAGGGCAACAGTTGTATGGATCTAAAAGAACGATATCCAAATAAAGAAAATAAAATCAATAAAGGCAATAGAATCCGCTGCCATTTGCGTAAAAAAGGATGGCAGTACTGCCATCTTGGATTAAGAATTCAATTATAAAATAATCTGTATCACACTATATTTTAATTGTTTAAAGTATTCATCACCTGTATTTATATTACCAATAATACGAATAACTCGGCTTTTACCAATCCATTTTGAATCATTCAATAATGCAATTGAATCATTTTTTAAACAGGATGTTGACTCCTTTGGAAGTCTAAATTGTGTATATAATAAATCATTGTGTTTTTCACTTATAATAGGTACTACGAATAATTTTTGTTTGACAATTGAAATAACAACGCCTAAATGTTGGTATCCAATTTCATATTGATATGCATCTCCAAAATCACAATAGCAGATATCACCAATGCTAATTTTTGTTTTTATTTGATTTGAAGAACACTTGCGAAACATATAATTATAAAGTGATACCAGATATGAATCACGTTCATTACTGTGCATTGCATCAATAAATGAATTCTGTTTATCTAAAATCCACTTTTTATTTATGTTATAAACAATCATTTTTGACATAACTAAACTCCTTTAAGAACAATATGAATAAGATTGAAATGTTAAAATAATTTGGTATAAAGTTTCTAAATCTAGCATAGAATTCAATTCATTATTTCCGTTTTTTAAAATAAATCCATGCTT
>UMLM01042234.1_pt1 | contig 13734 bp, 9 predicted proteins | sample 1966571 | NCBI WGS metagenome assembly UMLM01 (sample SAMEA4836203, study PRJEB28245) | human gut metagenome | biome: gut microbiome; material: fecal sample | place: Denmark | collected 2008 | reverse complement strand
CCCACAAGCTCAACGAGATCATGGCGGTGGCAGACCGCTGCACTGTTCTGCGCAAGGGCAAGTATATGGGCACCGTGGACATCAAGGACACCACCAAGGAAGAGCTTTCCCGCATGATGGTTGGCCGTGATGTGCAGCTGCAGGTGGACAAAAAGCCCGCAGACCCCGGCAGGGTGGTGCTGGATGTGGAAAACGTTACCATGCACAGCGCCCAACACAAGAAGGATGCAGTCCGGAATGTCTCTTTTCAGGTGCACGCCGGTGAGATCGTCTGTCTTGCCGGTATCGAGGGCAACGGTCAGACCGAGTTCGTCTACGGCCTGACCGGTCTGGAAAAGATCAGCAGCGGCAAGATCACACTGGACGGCAAGGACATCACCAACGAGTCCATCCGTCAGCGTTCCAAGGACGGCATGAGCCATATCCCGGAGGACCGCCACAAGCACGGCCTTGTGCTGGACTACAGTCTGGAAAACAACATGGTGCTGCAGCGTTACTGGCAGCCGGAGTTCCAGAAGGGCGGCTTTATCCGCAGCGATAAGGTGCGCGAATACTCCGATAAGCTCATTGCCCAGTACGATGTGCGCAGCGGTCAGGGCAGCCTGACCACCGTGCGCAGCATGTCCGGCGGCAACCAGCAGAAGGCCATCATTGCCCGTGAGATCGATAAGGACCCGAAGCTCTTGGTGGCAGTCCAGCCCACCCGCGGTCTGGACGTTGGTGCAATTGAATACATCCACCGTCAGATCGTGGCCGAGCGCGATAAGGGTACGGCTGTGCTACTGGTCAGTCTGGAGCTGGACGAGGTGATGAACCTGTCCGACCGCATCCTTGTGATGTACGAGGGCGAGGTCGTGGGCGAATTTGACCCCAAGACCACCACCGTGCAGGAGCTGGGCCTGTATATGGCAGGCGCACGCAAGCAGGGAAAGGAGAGCAAATAACACATGAACAAGAAAAAACTTTCCCACAGCAGTCTGAACAGCTCCATCACAAGTGTGCTGGCTGCTCTGCTGTGCATCCTGATCGGCCTTGTGGTCGGTTTTCTGGTGCTGCTGGCCATCAACCCGGCCCACGCATGGGGCGACGGCTTTGTGCGCATCCTGAAGGGCGGCTTCCATGACGCGCCCTACGGTGTCGGCAAGGAGCTGGCAAATGCGGCTCCCCTCATTATGACCGGTCTGTCCGTGGCCTTTGCCTTCAAAACCGGCCTGTTCAACATCGGTGCGGCGGGTCAGTACACGCTGGGCGCTTACGGCGCTCTGTACTGCGCCATCATGCTCAAGCTGCCGTGGTTCGTCTGTCTGATCGCAGCCACCATTCTGGGCGGCATCTGGGGTGCGATCCCCGGCTTCTTCAAGGCCTACTTCAACATCAACGAGGTCATTACCTCCATCATGTTCAACTGGATCGGCCTGTATCTGGTTAATGAGCTCATTTACCAGAACGGCACCGGCCCCATGTACGATGTGCGCAACACCCGTACCATCAACATCAGCAAGAACGCCGATTACGCTCAGTCCATCATCCCGGATTTCGGCCTGAACAAGCTGTTCCAGACCAACAGCACCACCATTGCCATCTTCCTGGCGGCAGCAGTGGCAGTTCTGATCTGGGTGGTGCTGAACAAGACCACCTTCGGCTACGAGCTCAAGGCTGTGGGCCTGAACAAGAGCGCTGCCCGCTACGCCGGCATCAACGAGAAGAAGAACATCATCCTCTCCATGGCCATTGCCGGTGCGCTGGCCGGTTTTGGTGCGGGCCTGTACTATCTGTCCAATGTGTCCCAGTGGAACCCGCTGAACTCCACCAGCCTGCCGACAATGGGCTTCAACGGCATTTCCGTTGCACTGCTGGCAAGCTCCAACCCCATTGGCACCATTTTCTCGGCAATCTTCATTTCCCATATCTCGGTGGGCGGCTCCTTCCTTTCCACCAAGTATTACCCCACTGAGATCTCGGACCTGATCAGCGGTATCATCATCTACCTGTGTGCATTCTCCATGCTGTTCCGCGGCAAGATCCACGCACTGCTGTTCAAGAATGCCGATAAAACCAATGTGAACGCAGAGCCTGCTGCTCCTGCAAAATCTGCAACCGAAAAGGAGGGCAAGTGATATGCTGCTTCTGATCAAATATACGCTGCTGTATGGCATCGTTCTGATGCTGGTGGCACTGGGCGGTATGTTCAGTGAGCACTCCGGCATCATCAACATTGCACTGGAAGGCATCATGGTCATTGGCGGTGTGGCGGGTGTTCTCACCCTGACCATGCTGCCTGCCGAAATGCCGGTCTTCCTCGTGGTGCTGATCTCTGTTCTGGTGGCGGCACTGGCCGGTATGGTGTACAGTCTGCTGCTGGCCTTTGCCTCCATCAACCTGAAGGCGGATCAGACCATTGGCGGCACAGCCCTGAACCTGCTGGCTACTGCTATTGCGGTGGTCCTTGCCAAGAATTTCAGCGATAGCGGCAGTGCAAAGCTGAACTACACCAACAGGCCCTTCCTGTTCAGCATCGGCGGGCTGGAGCTGAGCATTTTTGTGCCGCTGGGCATCATTCTGCTGATCATCAGCTATGTAGTGCTGTACAAGACCCGCTTTGGCCTGCGCCTGCGTGCCTGCGGCGAGCATCCGCAGGCAGCGGACTCTGTGGGCATCAATGTCTACAAGATGCGCTATGCCGGTGTTGTCATTTCCGGTGCACTGGGCGCGATCGGCGGTATGGCCTACATTGTGCCCCCGGTGCAGACTTGGAACTTTGAGGTGGGCGTGGCCGGCGCAGGCTTCCTTGCCATGGCTGTTATGATCTTTGGCCAGTGGAAGCCCTTCAACATCTTTGGCGCAGCCATGTTCTTTGCTGTGTTCAAGAGTCTGGCAAACATTGCAGACTCCACCTTCCTGGCACAGCTGCACTGGTCCAGCAACATCTACAACATGATGCCGTTCGTGGCGTCCATGATCATTCTGGCGTTTACCTCCAAGAACAGCATGGCACCCAAGGCAGAGGGCATCCCCTACGACAAGGGATCCCGCTAAAACGACGATTTGTGTTCCCAAAACAAGGGCGCAGCTGCTTTTTCGGGCGGCTGCGCCCTTTTTGGCTTAAAATTGGGCAAAGTTTACAGAATGATACTTGCTTTTGTTTGGAATTTTGCTATACTATATCTTACAATGTCGTACTATTGAAAAAACGAGGAGCGTGATACGATGCGCGTTTATGATCTGATCGCAAAAAAGCGTGATGGCGGTACGCACAGCCGTGAGGAGCTGGAGCAGATCGTCAATGGCTATGTCAGCGGAGAAGTGACTGATTACCAGATGGCTGCATGGATGATGGCTGTCTATCTGCGCGGCATGACCGATGAGGAGACCGCAGAGCTGACCGATGTGATGGCTCACAGCGGTGTGATGGTGGATCTTTCGCCCATTCCGGGCATCAAGGTGGACAAGCACTCCACCGGCGGCGTGGGCGACAAGACCACGCTGGTCATTGCCCCCATCGTGGCGGCCTGCGGCGTGAAGATCGCCAAGATGAGCGGCCGGGGCCTTGGCCATACCGGAGGCACCATCGATAAGATGGAGAGCGTGCCCGGCACCAGAACCGCCCTCTCACAGGAGGAGTTCTTTGCGCAGGTGAACAGGATCGGTCTGTCGGTCATTGGCCAGAGCGAGGGCATTGCCATTGCAGATAAAAAAATGTATGCCCTGCGGGATGTGACCGCAACCGTCAGCTGCATCCCACTCATCGCATCCAGCATCATGTCCAAGAAACTGGCTTCCGGCTCGGATGCCATCCTGCTGGATGTGACCACCGGCACCGGAGCTTTTATGAAAACGGTAGACCAGAGCATTGAGCTGGCCAAGCTGATGGTATCCATTGGCACCCATCACGGCCGCCGGGTGGCTGCCATGATCACCGATATGGACACCCCGCTGGGCCATAACATTGGCAACAGTCTGGAAGTCATGGAAAGCATGGATGTGCTCAAGGGCCATGGCCCCGCCGACCTGACCGAGGTCTGCCTGCAGCTGGCGGCGAACATGCTGGTGCTGGCCGATAAGGGCACTCCTGCCGAGTGCCGCGCCATGGCCGAGGCGGTGATCGCCGACGGTTCTGCCTTTGCTAAGTGCAAGGAGATGTTTGCGGCGCAGGGCGGCGATACCCGCGTGCTGGACGATTACAGCCTGTTTGAGCAGCCCGCGGCAAGCTTTGAGCTGCTGGCAGAGCAGGACGGTTACATTGTGGCGAACGATGCCGAGAAGATCGGCTCTGCCAGCGTACTGCTGGGTGCGGGCCGACAGAAAAAGGGCGACCCGCTGGATTTTGCCGCCGGCATCACCCTGCATAAAAAGCGCGGCGACTACGTAAAGAAGGGCGAGAGCCTTGCCACCTTCTACGGCGCAGCCGATAAGTTTGAAGCTGCCGCCGCCGAGTACCGCAGCGGCCTTGGATACGGCCCTGAGAAGCCGGAGGAAGCCCCGCTGGTGTATGCCCTTGTAACGAAGGACGGCGTGGCGCGCTATTAAATGAAATAAAAGCTTCCGGGACGGTATCTCCCGGGGCTTTTTTGCGTCATTTGGCAGGTTTTTGTTGCATAATGTGGAAAACAGTGGAACTTTGGCAGGAGATATGGTATACTATGATGGATTTGTGCTGTCCCGGCAGAAGGGACGCGGAAAGAGAAAGGACTTGTTATGAAGATCATTCTGGTGGGCGGCGGCAAGGTTGGTACTGCGCTGGCGCGGCAGCTCAGTGAGGAAGACCATAATGTGACCATTGTGGATACCAACAAAGCGCGTGTGGAGCACCTGACTGAAAGCTACGATGTGCTGGGCATCGTGGGCAACGGTTCCTCGATCACCACGCTGGCAGAGGCCGGCATTGAAGACGCGGATGTGTTCATTGCCGTGACCGGTTCGGATGAGCTGAACCTGCTGTGCTGCATGTTTGCCAAAAAGGCGGGCCACTGCCATGCAATTGCCCGCGTGCGCAACCCGTCCTACAGTCATGAGCTGGACTTTATCAAAAAGCAGATCGGCATTTCGGCCATCATCAATCCGGAAATGGCTGCAGCAAAGGAGATCTCCCATCTGCTGCGCTTCCCGGGTGCAAGCAAGATCGACACCTTTGCAGACGGCCGTGTGCGGCTGATCAAGTTTGCACTCACTGCAGAGCAGGGGCTGGATGGCGTGGCCATCCGCGAGATTCCCACCCGTCTGAAGAGCGACATTCTGGTGTGTGCAGTGGAGCGCAGCGGCGGCGTGATCATCCCAAACGGTAACTTTGTACTGCAGAACGGCGATCAGGTCACCTTCCTTGCAACACAGGAAAAGGCCCACGAGTTCTTCCAGCGTATCCACCTGCCGGTGCGCCCGGTGCGCAATGCCTTCATCGTGGGCGGCGGTGCCATCGCCTTCTATCTGAGCCAGGAGCTGCTGGAAAACCACGTGCGTGTGCGCATCGTGGAGCGCGACCCTGCCCGCTGCATGGAGCTGGCCGAGCAGCTGCCCGGCGCACAGATCCTGAACGAGGACGGTTCCAACCGCGAATTCCTGCTTTCGGAGGGCATGGAGTCTACCGAAGCTTTTGTGGCCCTGACCAACATCGACGAAGAGAACGTGCTGCTGACCCTGTTTGCCAAAAAGCACTCCAAGGGCAAGCTGGTCACCAAAGTCAACCGTCTGGAATTTGATGATATTCTGGCCGGTCTGGATCTGGGCAGCGTGGTCTACCCCAAGTACATGACCTGCGATTACATCGTGCAGTATGTGCGTGCACTGCAGAACGAAGCGGGTAGCAACATCAAGACGCTGTACCGCATTCTGGACGACCGCGTGGAAGCGCTGGAATTTACCGTCCACGAGAAGAGCGCTGCCACCGGTGTCCCCCTGAGCCAGCTGCACCTGAAAAAGAATCTGCTGCTGTGCTGCATCACCCGCGGCCATCAGATCCTGATCCCGCGCGGCGGCGACCAGATCCAGGTGGGCGACAACGTGATCGTGGTCACGCTGGAGCATGGTCTGCATGACCTGCGCGATATTCTGGACAAGGGCGCAGAGGGTTGACGGAGGCAGACTATGAATTATGCGATCGTTTTCCGTCTGCTGGGCTATGTCATGCTGATCGAGGGTGCGCTGCTGCTGCTGCCCGCAGCGGCCAGCTGGATCTACGGCGAATGGTTCGTGCTGGGCGTGTTTCTGATCACGGCGGCAGTCAGCGCCGCCATCGGCTACGCCCTGCGCGGCATCAAGCCTAAAAGCAAGATGTTCTATATGCGGGAGGGCTTTGCTGCTACCTCGCTGAGCTGGATCGTCATTTCCATCGTGGGTGCCGTTCCGTTTGTGGTGACGGGCTGCATCCCGAACCCGGTGGATGCCCTGTTTGAGACGGTGTCCGGCTTTACCACCACCGGTGCCAGCATCCTGCCCGGGGTGGAGGATCTGCCCAAGGGCATCCTGTTCTGGCGCAGCTTCACTCACTGGATCGGCGGCATGGGCGTTCTGGTGTTCCTGCTCTCGCTGCTGCCACTGACTGGCGGCTCCCACGTCAACCTGATGAAGGCAGAAAGCCCCGGCCCTCAGGTGGATAAGCTGGTGCCCAAGGTGCAGTCTACCGCAAAGATCCTGTACGGCATCTATTTTGCACTCACCGTGCTGGAGGTGGTATTCCTGCTGCTGGGCGGCATGCCGCTGTTTGAGTCCATGCTCACGGCCTTCGGTACGGCGGGCACCGGCGGCTTCGGCTTCAAGAACGACAGCTTTACCAGCTTTTCTCCCTACATCCAGTGGGTCGTGACCATCTTCATGATCCTGTTTGGTGTCAACTTCAATGCCTACTTCCTGCTGCTGCGCAAATTCAACCGCGCTATCAGCGAGGAAGTGCGCGGCTACTTCGCCATTATTCTGGTGGCAATTGGCATTATCACGGCCAATATCTACAGCCTTTATAACAGCTTTGGCGAAGCGGTGCGTCAAGCAGCCTTTCAGGTGGGTTCCATCATCACCACTACCGGTTTTTCCAGCTGTGATTTTGACCTGTGGCCCACTCTCTCCAAAGAAATTCTGGTGGTGCTCATGTTCATTGGTGCCTGCGCAGGCAGCACCGGCGGCGGCATCAAGGTGAGCCGCCTCCTCATTCTGGGCAAGACCTTGGGCAAGGAGCTCAAGCAGGCGCTGCACCCGCAGGTGGTGGCCCCCGTCCGCATGGACGGCAAGCTGCTCAACCACGAGACCATCCGCACCACCAATGTGTTTATGGGCGCGTATTTCTTCATCTTCGTGGTATCCTTCCTGCTCATCAGTCTGGATGGCTTTGATATGGTGACGAACTTCACAGCCATTGCAGCTACTTTGAACAACATCGGCCCGGGCCTTGCGCAGGTAGGCCCCATGATGAACTTTGGCAGCTTTACGAACCCCGCAAAGCTGGTGATGATCTTCGACATGCTGGCCGGCCGTCTGGAGATCTTCCCGATGCTGGTGCTGTTCCTGCCGGATACATGGCGCAGATTCTAAAAAGCAATTATAAAAAGCCATCTGTGATCTTCTGCTCGTATTGAGCATTTGGAAAGATACAGATGGCTTTTTTGCGCGTAACGGTAAGCTGCACAAACCCTTCCCTTTTCGGGGAGGGCAGATCTGCGAAGCAAAGACGAAGAAGCTTTTATACTTCCACTTTTTCCTGTGCCCGGTACTGCAGGGCTTCCAGCACACAGTCCTCATCCAGCAGCTGTTTGCCTGCCAGATCGGCCACCGTGCGGGCCACCCGAAGGATGCGGTCATGGGCGCGGGCGGAAAGGCCCAAAGCGTCGTAGGAGGCGCGCAGCAGCCGCTCGGCGGCGGGGGTCATGCGGCAGACGCGCCGCACCTGCCCGGCGGTGAGCTGGGCGTTGCAGAGCACACCCTCAAAACCTGGGGCGGCATAGCGCTTTGCCTGAATGGCCCGGGCGGTAAGCACCTGTTTGCGCAGATCGGCGCTGCTCTCGGAAGGGACGACGGCGTGCAGCTCGTCAAAGGCGATGGGGTCCATCTCCACGCACAGGTCGATGCGGTCCAGCAGCGGGCCGGACACACGGCTGCGGTACTGCCGCACAGCACTGGGCGAACAGGTGCACTGCCGGGTGGGGTGGCCGTAGTAGCCGCACTTACAGGGGTTCATGGCGGCTACCAGCTGGAAGCGGCTGGGATAGGTGGCGCTGCCTGCCGCTCGGCTCACGGTGATCTGGCCGTCCTCCAGCGGCTGGCGCAGCACTTCCAGACTCTCGCGGGAGAACTCCGGCAATTCGTCTAAAAACAGCACACCGCAGTTGGCAAGGCTGCACTCGCCGGGCCGGAACTGTGCGCCGCCGCCAGCCAGAGCCGCGGCACTGGCCGAGTGGTGCGGGCTGCGGAAAGGCCGTGCAGAGATCAGGCCCCGGCCCTGCGGCAGCTGCCCTGCAATGGAATAAATTTTAGTGGTCTCCACGGCTTCCTCACGGGTGAGCGGCGGCAGGATGCCGGGCAGACGCTTTGCCAGCATGGATTTGCCGGTGCCGGGTGCGCCAATGAGCAAAACATTGTGTCCGCCTGCGGCAGCAATGACCATAGCCCGCCGCGCCAGCGACTGGCCCATCACGTCCGCAAAATCCGGCACCTGTGCCCATGCGTCTGCAGGGTCAAAGGGAACAACAGCCGCCGGGGCAAGCGGGGAGATGCCGCGCAGGGCATCTACAACTTCGCGTGCTGTGTGGGCGGGGTAGACGGCCATGCTGTCGGCACAGGCTTCGGCTGCTTCGGCGGCATTCTCGGCAGGTACATACAGGGCGTGGATGCCATTTTCTGCTGCAGCCAGCGCCATGGGCAGCACGCCGGAAACCGGCCGCAAGGTGCCGTCCAGTGCCAGTTCGCCCAGAAATGCCGCGTCGGCAGGCACATCCTCCAGCTGGCCGCTGGCAGTGAGCACTGCCAGCAGAAGCGGCAGGTCGTACACCGGGCCGGTCTTGCGCACATCCGCCGGGGCAAGATTGATGGTAATGCGCCGGTCCGGGAACTTGAAGCCCAGATTTTTGATGGCGGCGCGCACACGGTCGGCGCTTTCACGCACAGCGGAATCCGGCAGGCCCACGATGGAAAAGGCGGGCAGACCGCCGGAAATGTCGGCCTCCACTGCCACGGCAAAGCCGCTCAGGCCGTTCAGACCAAAGCTTCTGGTAACAGAATACATGTTGTTCTCCCTTATCCCAGCGGATGATATGACGGAAAAGAATTGGCAAAAGTGGAAAATATTGGATGATTATGTCATACTTCGACACAAAAATACTTCTGAATTCATTATAGTAAAGGGCAGGAAAGATGTCAATGCGATAGAGAGGAGAGAGTTTTCCATGATGAGCAAAGAATACTGCCGCTATATCCGTACATATTCAGAACTGGAAGGACTGCAGCATGCCCACACCCTTGTATATTGCGGTGCCGCCGCTGCGCAGGGTGTTGTAATGGAGCTGCGGCAGGAGCAGGATGGCCGGGTGCGCCGCAGCGCGGTGCTGCTGCAGGACAGTTTTGCCCGGGCAATGCAGCTGCTGCGCTACCTGTGTGAAAACAGCGTCGGTTTGGAGCAGTGGCTGGACGTTCTGGACGATGCAGGCCAGAGTTATGAACTGCTGGAAAATGCAGGCGAGGCCGGGATGGTTCCCGACTTTACCGGGAAAAACTTGGAATTTTGTGCCATATGCCGGTTTTGAACTGCAAATCTTGTTGCAGATTACGCAATTGACACATGGATGCGGAGAGTTTATATTATAAGTAGGTTTAACCAAACCTGTTCTTTTTTGCGGAAAAATTTACAAAAGGTAAGGTGTGCAAGATGTATTTGGATGAATATAAGCGCTGGATGGCTGCAGAGCTGGAAGACGCTGATCTGAAGCCGGAGCTGGCCAAGATCGAGGGAAATGATGACGAGATCAAGGACCGCTTTGCTGTGGCTTTGAAGTTTGGCACCGCTGGTCTGCGCGGCGTTCTGGGCGCTGGCACCAACCGTATGAATATCTATGTTGTGCGTCAGGCCACGCAGGGTCTGGCAAACTGGGTCAAGACTCAGGGCGGCAGCCAGACTGTGGCGATCAGCTACGACAGCCGCCTGAAGAGCGATATCTTTGCCAAGACCGCCGCAGGCGTTCTGGCGGCAAACGGTATCAAGGTGCGCATTTACGATGCTCTGATGCCTGTGCCTGCACTGAGCTTTGCTACCCGTTACTACCAGTGCAATGCTGGTATCATGGTCACGGCTTCTCACAACCCGGCCAAGTACAACGGCTACAAGGCCTACGGCCCGGATGGCTGCCAGATGACCGATGATGCTGCTGCCATCGTATACGATGAGATCCAGAAGACGGATGTGCTGACCGGTGCAAAGTACATATCCTTTGCCGAGGGCGTGGAGCAGGGCCTGATCCGCTTTGTGGGCGACGACTGCAAGAAGGCACTGTATGATGCCATTGAGGCCCGTCAGGTGCGCCCGGGCCTGTGCAAGACTGCCGGCCTGAAGCTGGTGTACAGCCCGCTGAATGGTTCCGGTCTGGTGCCGGTCACCCACGTGCTGAACGATATGGGCATCACCGATATCACCATCGTGCCCGAGCAGGAGTACCCCAACGGCTACTTTACCACCTGCTCCTACCCGAACCCCGAAATTTTCGAGGCTCTGAAGCTGGGTCTGGAGCTGGCAACCAAGACTGGTGCCGATCTGATGCTGGCCACCGACCCCGATGCCGACCGCGTGGGCATTGCCATGAAGTGCCCGGATGGCAGCTATGAGCTGGTATCCGGCAACGAGATGGGCGCTCTGCTGCTGGATTACATCTGCGCAGGCCGCATCGAGAAGGGCACCATGCCCAAAAACCCGGTGGCCGTCAAGTCCATCGTGTCCACTCCGCTGGCCGATGCCATTGCCGCACACTACGGCGTGGAAATGCGCAGCGTGCTGACCGGCTTCAAGTGGATCGGCGACCAGATCGCAAATCTGGAAGCTGCCGGTGAGGTGGACCGCTTCATCTTTGGCTTCGAGGAGAGCTACGGCTATCTGGCCGGCCCCTATGTACGCGATAAGGATGCCGTCATCGGTTCCATGCTGATCTGCGAAATGGCCGCTTACTACCGCAGCATCGGTTCCTCCATCAAGCAGCGTCTGGAAGAGATCTATAAACAGTATGGCCGCTACCTGAACAAGGTGGACAGCTTCGAGTTCCCCGGCCTGACCGGCATGGAGAAGATGGCTTCCATCATGCAGAAGCTGCGTGATAACCCGCCCGCCGAGCTGGCTGGCCACAAGGTGGTCAAGGTGACCGACTACAAGAAGCCCGAGGAGACCGGCCTGCCCGCTGCAAACGTGCTGATCTACAGTCTGGAAAACGGCGCTACCGTTGTGGTGCGTCCCTCCGGCACGGAGCCGAAGATCAAGACCTACTTCACCACTCTGGGCAAGGATCTGGCTGAAGCACAGGCACAGAAGGATGCTCTGGCTGCTGCCATCGAGCCGATCCTGAAGTAAACTCCATCAAGAACAAGTTTGTGCCCCTCTGCTGTGTGCAGAGGGGCATTTTTGCTGTAGAATATTGGTTGCAGTTTGGGAAGTTATACGCTATAATAAAATATGGCTTACTATAGGAATCGGGCAGGTGAAGAAATTGGAAAAGAGAGTATCCGCGGTACTGGTGGCGGCGGGGTCTTCCACACGCATGGGCTTTGACAAGCTCAGCTTTGATCTGGGCGGCGAGACCGTGCTGCACCGCAGCATCCGCGCGTTTGAACAGGACCCGCTTGTCACGGAGATCGTGCTGGTGGCCGGTAAGAACCGCGCCTTTGTGGAGCAGCAGGCAGCAGACTGCACAAAGCCTGTGCAGATCGTAACGGGCGGCACCACCCGCGCCGAGAGCGCAAAAAACGGCGTGCTGGCGGCAGCAGGGGAGCTTGTGGCAGTGCACGACGCGGCAAGACCCTTCGTCAGTCAGGCCGTCATCACAGCAGCGCTGGAAGCAGCGGCCCGGTGCGGCGCAGCTGCACCTGCCGTACCGGTAAAGGATACCATCAAGGCTGCAGCGCGCGGCAACGGAAAGATCGTGCCGGATGCCTGCCTTGTGTACACAACGCCCGACCGCAGCACCCTGTATGCGGTGCAGACCCCTCAGTGCTTTGACCGCGCAGAGTACCTTGCTGCGCTGGAAGAGCTGGATGCCGAAAAAGCCCGCCTTGTCACCGACGACTGCAGCCTGTTCGAGCTGACCGGCCGCGCCGTGCAGCTGACGCAGGGCGATTACGCCAATTATAAGATCACGACCCGCGAGGACTTGCCCCGCCCGGAACAGAAAGAGGAACACAAAATGCGCATTGGACATGGTTATGACGTGCACCGTCTGGTGGAAGGCCGCAAGTTGATTCTGGGCGGCGTGGAAGTGCCTTTTGAAAAAGGCCTGCTGGGCCACTCGGATGCAGATGTGCTGGCCCATGCGGTGATGGATGCTGTGCTGGGTGCCGCTGCGCTGGGGGATATCGGCCAGCATTTCCCGGACAATGACCCGGCTTACTCCGGTGCCGACAGCTTGAAGCTGGCCCGCTGTGTGGCCGAAATTTTAAAGGAGCACGGTTTCCGCATTGAAAATATCGACGCGACGCTGTTGTGTCAGCGGCCCAAGCTTGCGCCGTACATTCCGGCCATGCGCCAGAATCTGGCCGATGCCTTCGGCCTGCCGGTGGATGCCGTGAGCGTAAAGGCCACCACCGAGGAACATCTGGGCTTTACCGGTGAGGGGCTGGGCATTGCCGCCCACGCTGTTGCCCTGATCGAAACACTGTAAACGGGAGCGTGTACCAATGACTCTGAACGCGATCATTGCAAATTTCCAGACCTTCAAACTGGTCGATTTGCTGGATATCATCATCATTTCCTTCCTGATTTACCAGCTGCTGGGCATTGTCAACCGCACCCGCGCCGGCCAGCTGTTCAAGGGTGCGCTGCTGGTGATGGCCGTCTATCTGGTGGCAGAAACGCTGAACATGCGTACCGTCACATGGCTGCTGAACTCACTGCTGCAGGTGGGCCTGCTGACGCTGGTGGTGCTGTTCCAGCCGGAGATCCGCCGTGCGCTGGAGCGCATGGGCCAGACCGACCAGTGGGCCGCCAAGCTGTTCAATGTCAAAGGCCGCTACAACGATCCCAGTCTGAAAGGTGCATGGCGCAGTGCCATCATTGCCATCTGCGATGCGGCAGAGCGCTTTTCTGAGACCAAGACCGGTGCACTGATTGTGCTGGAACGCCACACGAACCTTTCGGAAATCGTGCGCACCGGCACGCCGGTGAACAGTGCGGTCAATCTGGAAGTGCTGGGCACCATTTTCTACGAGGGCACGCCCCTGCACGATGGTGCTGCCATCATTGAGAATGGCCGCATCAAAGCCGCGGGCTGTGTGCTGCCGCTTTCCAACAATCTGGATCTTGGCAAGGATATGGGCACCCGTCACCGCGCCTGCCTTGGCATTGCCGAAAATTCCGACGCCATCGCCATCGTGGTCAGCGAGGAGACCGGCATCATCTCCATGGCAAAGAACGGCGTGCTGATCCGCCATTTTGACCGGCAGACCCTGTATACCCGTCTGGTGGATGAGATGATCCCTAAGGAGACCACCACCGAAAAGACGACGGTCAGCGGCTGGCGCGGTCAGCTGGACCGTCTGTGGAAATGGGTCAGCCAGAAGGAGGACGAT
>UMLM01030848.1_pt1 | contig 13745 bp, 15 predicted proteins | sample 1966571 | NCBI WGS metagenome assembly UMLM01 (sample SAMEA4836203, study PRJEB28245) | human gut metagenome | biome: gut microbiome; material: fecal sample | place: Denmark | collected 2008 | reverse complement strand
GATGAGGAAAATTGCCACTTGACAAATTTCATTGTTTGTGTTATCATAGTTTCACGAAAGGAGATGTGAAAGATGAAGTATGACATACTGGAAATTGCAAAGAGCCGAGTGACTGCAATTCAGAGTAATCATAACGATTTAAGTTGGACGAGTAATCGTGAAGATGACCTTTTAGTGCTTGTTGCAAATAACAAGACGTTGAAGAAGTATCTAAGTATTGCAGTTATGGCAACGTATAACGATTTTGATGAGTGTTATTGTTTAAAAGTCAGAGAGTTGGACTCACCTGAAAATAACACAACGACAATTACGAACTTGAATAACCATTACGAGTTGCTTGACGATTTAATCAAAGTTGTCATATGCTACTTGAAAGATATAGACAGAATAGGGGTGAAGTACGGTGGAGAGTAAAGCGCTGACGCTTGTTAAGGATTGTGTAGACAATCTTTTGATTGACTATCCTGAACTGAAAGACAAGCCTTTAAGTGAGATACCTTTGATTTTAAGGGATATGATACATAAAGGCACTGATTTAAGTGGGGATAAAGGGGTTTCAGCCCCTCCAAAGAAAAAAATTTTGAAAAAAATTAAAAAAAGTATTGACAAGTGTGCTAAGTGATGTTATAATGAGCTTGTCATTGAGAGATGACGTTCCTTGTTTCAGGTGTTGTAGCTCGAATATTTCTCCTGCGATGTTCGTTGCGGTTTCACACCTAAACACTTTCTCATAGATTTTCACATATTACACGCTTAGAGTACACAAGCACATCATTCAATGAGTGGAACAGTAATACCACTAAACGCAATGACCTCTCAATGTGTAATTGAGTGCAATTCTCAATCGTGTAACCAGTCCCTGTTCGGTCAACAATAAAAAATCGTATACCCATTATAACCGAATAGGGCATAAGTTTCTTGCGTGGTTGCCTTTGACTTCCTGTGTAGCCACGCTTGAACGTAAGCATTTTGTTTAATTCCGATTGTACGGCAAAATGTTTGTTTTTTCGTTGTACTATGTTAATATGGTGGTGAGTTTGGCGGTTATTCATCACCGTATGGGTATTCGTGGTGGCACTACATTTCAGAAAATAATTTTTGTTTTGGAGCAGGTTCAACACCTGCAATACCCACCAATTCAGTGACAGCATATATGTCCCTTAAAACCGTTTGGGACGGCAGAGTAGATGAATATTGTATTAAACGGTACTTACAATAGAGCTACTCAAGTCACTGATTTCCACTTGCACTGTTCGTGAAACAGTGCAGAACAAACAACTCCTCATTTCACAATGAGTAATTGTTAAATAGTTTTCATAGAGCTTATGAAAACGCTGAACTTTGCTAAGTTTAATAACTTTTGATTAAATGGTTTGGTATATTACTTGCTTGCTTTTCAATAAGTCCTCTATACATATTAACATAGCAAGGTTCAGTTTGCCATTTTGGCAATGTGCGGTTACTCCATATGGTAATTGCACCTCCTTTGAATTTAATAGGTTTATGGGAGAGTAATTCCCAAGAGTACTCTCCTAAGTAGACCCAAGAATTTCTACACCTCGTTTAGAGTTACATATGGAATTGATTAAGTGGTTGATGTAATCTACTGGCTTTATCATTATTTGTGATTTATTCACAATCCTTTCGACACATACAAGCTATCTAACCATAGCTTGTATATGCTTTCTGACAGAGAGTCTGTTTAACAAGGTCACACCTTGCAGGGAGCTATACAGATTTAATATTTGTACTTCCCCCACTAAAAGTATGAATAATCGTTTCATAGATAGCTTATCGGCACAATGCTGGTAAGCTATTTATGCTATAAGGAGGAAATTATGGACGAATTAACTAAGAAAAAGGACAGTAAAACACAAGAATTGATTGACGAGATTGAAGCTTACTATGGCAAGTCGGTTGTGGAATTGATAGTAGACTTACAATCCGAGCCAATAGTACGGCATTTTAAAGGTGGCTACTATCGTGTAATGAGTATTGGTATGGACAGTACCACTAAAAACCCTGTTGTCGTGTACAAGAGTTTGAATGGCAAGAGTTATGTTTGGACTCGTGACCTTTTAGAATTTTTATCACCAGTACCTAAGGACAAACAGGAGCTTAACGTATTCGGGCAAAAACGCCGATTTGAGAAAGTAAAAGACTTTAGCTTACAATTAGACCTTGTAAGTACAAAAGACTTGATTTTGGCGATTTCAGAGCGTGATACAGACATTTTATGCGTGGATAAGAAAAATATCAAGCAAAAGGACTATGTTTTGGCAAGGAAATATAGTATGTCAGACGGTGAGCACTACGAAGTAGTGAACACTTTTAACACTTATGAAGAAGCAACAGAGAACTTGAAAAAGAATGTACACAAGAATAAGTGGAGAGAAAATTGTTTTATAATAATGACAAGGGTGTTTTATAAGGAGTATTAAAGATGAATGATGTAACAGACGCATTAAATAATTTGGGTAAAGCACTTTCGGGTGAGAACAACGAGAGCAAGCCTGACGGTTTTAAAGAAAAATTCAATGCTGTTTTGAGAAAAGTGCTTGAAGTATTAATGGTAATTGGGTCAATGGCTTCCCTCATTGTATCATTGCTTTTGGTGGCAACAGTGTTTATAACACTTATAAGGGGCGACTATTTTAGCTCTTTGATGTGTGGAGTATCGGCTTTTGTATTATTAAAATTGAGTAAGGAGTTTTAAGTATGATAATATCCGGAAGTAAAAAAGCGAGTGCCTTTGAAAAAGGCTTTATAAGTGAACTAAGTCAGCTTATAGACGGCAATATGCTTGATTTTGAAAAGCATTTAGAGAAAGCCGATTACGGCTATGCTAAGTCACTTGATGTTTTATTAGAGAATACATATTTAAGTCTGCAAAAGGTAAAGGACGCTTATTTAGTTAAGATAGACTTACCTGAAACGGACGAAGAAACAAGAGAAAAGATGATTAAGGCTCTTGATAAGGTTTATGCAGAGATGATGAAAATTGAGCATAAATCATTGTTTTTGAACGATTGGTTGAAAAAACACGCATTGTCTATGGAATGAGGATTTTCCTTACTTGACAAATAAAAATCAGTGTGCTATAATGTAGCCATAGTGATAACGAAATACGTTATCAAAGAAAATAAAAATATAAAAAAATCAAGGAGGTTGTTTATTATGGCAAACAATAAGGAACAATTAATTAAATCGGTGTTGGATATGAAGAAGGCAATGGCTGATTTCTTTGACGCATATACAGATATGCTTATGGCACTACCTGTATTTGAAACGGCAGAGTTGGTTGCAGTAGCTGATACATTGGAAACAGCTGGTACATTGGAAACACCAAAAACATCTGAAAAGGTTGTACCTGCTAAGAAGTCGGCAACTAAGAAGTCAAAGATTGAAAAACAAGAAGTTGACGAAGCTGACGAAACACCTGACGAAACAGACGGTATTTATACAAAAGAAGCTCTTGACGGCAAAAAGTACAACGAGCTAAAGAAGATTGCCAAAGAAGTCGGTGTATCAGCAAAGGGTGACAGAGAAACCCTAATTGACAACATTTTAGGTGCGTCAGAACAGATTGAAGAAGATTTTGACGAAGATGACGAAGAAGAAACAACACTTGAAGATGTTGAAGATGAAGATGATACAGACGAAGATGACGGCGAAGAAGAAGATGTTGAAGCAGAGCCTATTGATGACGAAGAAAGTCTTGCGGAAGAAATTGAAGATAGAGTATCTGAAATGGAAACGGAAGAAATTGCAGACTTACTTGTTGAAGCAGGTATCTCCGCAAAGGGTAAGCGTCAGGCTTTAATCAACAAGCTAATCAAGGCAGTACAAGACGGTGCTATTGCAATCAACGGCAAAGATGAAGATGAAGAAGAACCCGAAGATGACGATTACGAAGATGATGATTACGAAGATGAAGGTGACGAAGAAGATGTAAATGACCTAAGTAACCCTAACATCAAACCAGCTCGTAAAAAGGCACTAAAAGCTCTAAAATCTATGCTTGAAAAGAAATACAATGACGGTAAGCTAAAGGCAGTCACAATGAAAAAGGCTCTAAAGGCATACTATGACGAGTCAGCAGACGAGATTGACGATATGGATAATGATGAATTGTTTGACGCATATCTTCAACTAAAAATGCTATTCATTGATGATGAAGGTGACGAAGTTGAAGAAGGTGCACCTTATACACTAAACGGTGAGCCTTACTGCTGCGGTCAGCCACTCCAATACAATGAAGAAGATGATACATTTATCTGCGAAATTTGCGGCGGCGAGTATGAAAGTGAAGAAGAATAATTAAATACACGTTAATAGGGAGCACTTTATAAATGCTCCCTCTTTATCTTTAAAGGAGTGAATAAAATGCACATTACTACAACAGGGAAATTCCCAAATAAAGATATTACGCATAAACCTAAACGCTATCAGAGTGATATTCTGAAAGAAATGGATAGTGATGAGGTAGCCGAAGGTGATATAAATTTGCAGAATTTTATTCCGCAAAGCGTAACTATTGAGTCAGCGATAGATTATTTCTCTAAAAATGCCACAGGTGAAAACAAAAAGCTGTTTTATGCCACTTCTGAATGGCTGAAAGAGCTAAGAACAATAAAAACGCAAAGGGGTAAGAGTATAAGCAATGGATAAATATTGGTCGGATAAACCCAAATTTCTTAACTGGAATAGAGAAGATTACATAAAGAACAATGTTCTATACACAGTGCCTATGACTGCTAAAGAAGTGGACGAGAGTAAGCAAGAAGAACTACTTAACAGCCCTAACTATTTTGTAGAAGAAAAACTTGACGGTACTCGTGGTACAATACATTTTTACTCTGACTATGCACGAGTATTTAGCCGTAGAGAGAGTAAAAAATCAGGTTGGTTGACAGAAAACACTGATAGTGTTCCTCAACTAAGAGATATACATATCCCTGAACTTAATGGCACTATTTTAGACGGTGAAATGTATATCCCTGATGTGCCATTCAATGATATATCAGGTATCTTAAATTGCACCTACGATACAGCGATTGAACGTCAACAGGAAAAAGGCTTTTTATGCTTAAATGTGTTTGATATTCTTTATTACAAGGGTATCAAGATTGAGAAAATGCCTTTATATAAGCGAAAGAGTTTTCTTGATAGGATAATTCGTAAAATAAATAACTTTTATGAAGAAGAATATCCGTCAGGCTTTCCTTATATTCGGAGAGTGCCTTACTTCAAAAATAACACTCCAGTTTTTGTGGGCGACAAAGATTTAAAGTTGTTAAATGCTACTTACAGTGTATATCCGAACTTGTTTAATAAAGTCAAGTTATATAAAAATGCAGGGAATGAAAGTGATTTTTGGGTAAGACTTACACCTAAAGAGTATTACGAGTGGATAGTAATGCACGGCGGTGAAGGAATAATGCTAAAACCCATTGACGGAAAGTATTATCATAAGCGTGGCAGAGAATATCAGAAAATTAAGAAGTTTTTAACTCGTGACGTTATAATAATGGGATTTACAGAGCCAACAGAAGAATACACAGGTAAATTCCCTGATGACAGCTGGGGCTACTGGATTGACCCTAAAACGAACGAAAAACAAGACCCTAATAGATGTCTTGCTACACCAGCAAAAGAGCTTAAAAAGTCCTTTATGCCTGTAACAAGGTACTATTTTGAGAATTGGGTAGGTAATATCCGATATGGGGTAATCATTACAGAAGAAGAATTTGCAAAGTTATCAAAGAGCAAAAAGTTTACCACACAGAAAATGAAACTTTCTGACGGTAAAGAGTATAAGGTTGTTGAAGTTGGCGATTGCGGTGGTTTTGATGATGAAATGCGAAAGTATTTCACAGATAATCGGGATAGTATGATAGGTAAAGTCATTGAAGTTAAAGCGAATGAACAATACAAGGACACAGGCAAGCTAAGACACCCTCGTTTCCTAAGAATGAGAGATGACAAGGATAATTTAGCTTGTACTTGGACAGACCATTTTGGGTAAAGAACGTAATTACAACGATTTTCGTTATTCTTTGAAGTTAAGTGATAAGTTTGTGCTTTGTTTGAAACTTATAAAGGTAGATGACAAGATTAAAGCGAAAACTTGTTTATTTGAACGAGAAGATAACGGTTACAAAAAGGCAGGTAATGTAGTCAAAAATAAGTTATATAGGACGGGAAAAGGAATGTTTTATATAAAACGTAGACTACCTAAAATATTATCTGCAAAGTCAGCAGAATTGCTTTATTTAGATGATTTTACACTTACGAAAGCCTTGACAAAAACAGAATAATATGAGAATATAGAGGGTGAAAACCCTCTATTTTTTATTGTAGAATGTAAAAGGCGGTGATTAAATGAAATGGAGAAAGGTTTTGCATAGCTTATGGATTGATATAAAGTGTATATTTTACTGGTTATTCCTCACTTACTTAGAAGTGACTGATAATCTGAAATACACATTAGCAGGCAGTGTTACAACATCTGAATTGGTGAACTTAGTGTTTAATTTCATTGAAGTATATTCGGGAAGAACACTATATCCTTATCAGGAACAATTTTCAAAGAGAGTTATTCGCTCCGTTTTAACAAATGACGGTGCAGAAATAACAGCTTTATTTGCAAGACAGAGTGGTAAATCAGAAACAATTTCAGATACATCAGGTGGTATGATGATTTTGCTACCACAACTTGCAAATATGCCTATGTTTGCAAATGATAAGCGACTGCAACCATTTAGGGACGGTTTATGGATTGGTATATTTGCTCCGTCACAAAGACAGGCACAAATTACATACAACCGTATTCGTAGTAGACTTCTAAGTCCGTCAGCAGAAGCAGTCTTAAATGACCCTGATTTTAATTTACAGTTTACCACGTCAAATGGACAGACGTGTACTTTAAGTAATGGCTCATTCGTTACGGCTATTTCAGCCAGTGACGGTTCATCAATCGAAGGTGAGTCCTTTAAATTAATTATCTGCGAGGAGTGTCAAGATATTAGTAATTACAAGATTACTAAGTCTATCCACCCTATGGGTGCTGCTTATAATGCTACAAAGGTTAAAATCGGAACAGCGACAACCTTTAAAGGTAATTTCTATGACGCAATTCAGCGTAACAAACTTGAATATGATAATGGCGAAACAAGAGTGCGAAACCATTTTGAGTACGATTGTGATGTAGCCGCAAAATATAACCCTTGGTATGCAAAGTACATTGAAGGTGAAAAGAGAAGTTTGGGTGAGAAGTCAGACGAGTACCAAATGTCATATAAGCTAAAGTGGATATTGGAAAGAGGTATGTTTATTGATATAGAGCAGTTTGAACAAAATAATCTTGAACCTCTTTTGGACGTATCTCTTTATGACAAGTCAAGAACGCACGTTGCAGGTATAGATTTAGGTGGTAAGGGTGATGATACCGTTATTACAATCGTTGAAGTTGATTGGACACAACCTTTGCAGTTTGATGAAAGAGTTGACCCTGAAACTGGTGAAACTATGGTTTATAAGACGTATAATACTTATATAAAGAGTTGGCTAAAAATATCAAATATGCCTGACTATGAAGAACAATATTATATGATTATGGACTTTTTATCACACTTTAAGTTAGCTAAGGTTGTATGTGACGCTACAAGAGAAGCAAGTATATCACATAGACTTAGAGCAAACTTAAATTGTGAGGTTATACCTTATATCTTTACTACAAAGAGTAAGTCTGAAATATACAAAAATCTTGAAACAGAGATTTCAAGTGGTAGAGCAAGAGTGCCAGCGTCCGAAGAAGTATTGAAGTCAGAAGAATATCATAAATTTATTGAGCAATTAGGTGAGTTACAAAAAGATTACAGGGGCTCACAACTTGTGGTATCTCACCCTGACGAGAAGAACGCTCACGATGATTTTTGTTTATCTCTTGATACAGAAATACTTACTGATAAAGGCTTTATAACTTATGATAAAATGACCTCTGATACTTTAGTGGCAAGTGTTGTTGACGGAAAAATTGTGTATAGGAAACCAACTAAAATAATACACAAAGATTATTGTGGCAAAATGTATGAATTTAAGTCAAAGGATTTAGCTCTAAAGGTAACAGAAAATCATAAGATGTTAGTTAAGCATAGAAACAGTGGTTGCTATAAAGATATGTTATCACAGTCACTTTTTGCAATGCCTAATGAACAAAGATACAATACTTTGCAAATACCAGTTGCACCTATTCAAGATAAGGCTGATTATCCAATAAGTGACGAGTTGATTAAGCAGTGCGGCTGGTTTATAACAGAGGGTTGGATAAATTTTGATAAGAGATATAATTCAAAAAGATACTGTTTCGGTCAATCAATAAAAAGTTCAAAATATAGTGAAATACAAGCTATGGTTAGAAAATTAGGCTTAAACCCATACATTTATACTCGTAAAGACGGACTAACTTACTGGGTGTACCACAAGAAAGATAATGCCTTATTTGACAGTTTACTTGCTGACGGAATACATAGAATACCTCGAAAATGGTTAAATGATTTTTCATTACGTCAGTTAAGATTGCTCTTAGATACTCTTATGTATGGTGACGGTACAATTACAAGGAACACTTATCATACAGCCAGTTATGATTTAGCTCGTGATTTTCAAGAGTTAGCACACAAATGCGGAATAAAAACCTCTATACGCAAAAGTGGCAAAATGTATAATTGCTATTTAATGCAAGGTGACTGCACACGAATAAAAGAGGTAAGTGTAACAGACTATAACGGAAAAGTTTGGTGCGTAAATGTAGACAATGGTTATATAGTCACTCGTAGAAATGACAAAATAGCTGTAACAGGTAATTGTGACAGTTGGAGTTTGGCAGTGTGGGGTTGTATGGACGAAGGTGTAGTAAATGAAACGGAAACAGTGAACAGAGATAGTTTAATGGGTAAGTCAAGAAATGAGCAATCTTTTTATAGAGCTATTTCAGGCTTTACAGCGAGAAGGAGAAGATAATTATGTTAGGTTTTGAGAGAATAAGAAGCGTCTTGAATGGTGACGCTTACTACAATACCCTTTTGAACTTAAAGGGGGATATTGATACAAAGTGGTCTAATAGACTTTCACGAATAAGAACAGCGTGGAACTTTTATGAAGGCTACCACTGGGAAGATATACCCTGTACAGATGACGTAGAACTTTCAGTCAATTATTGTCGTGCTTTTGTAAACAAGTTTGTATCGTTTGAACTTGGTAAAGCGTGGAGCTTTACAACTCACAGTAATATGTCTGATAAGATAATTACAGATGACGGAAGAACTTTGTTTGAGTTTTTGGAAGATGTTTGGGAAGATAACGACCAATATGGACTAAGCATTGAAATGGGACAAACAAAGTCTGTAACAGGTGAAGCGTGGATAAGAGTAAACTATGATAAAGCGGAAGATTTAGATGACCCGTTTGGTGAATATCCTGACGGAAGAATAAGTGTATCAGTTATTCCGACTAACATAGTGTTCCCTGAATTTAACCCACATAATACAAAGCAACTTGATAAGCTGACTATTATGTATGTGTATAAAAAGCAGGTAAAAGTCGGCGTAGGTTTTAAGACACAAGAGCAAGAAACTCTATTTAGACAGGTTTGGACAAAAGACACCGTTGAAACTTTTGACGGTGATGTGAAACGTACAGATAAGAATAAGTATGGTGTTATACCTTTTGTACAAATTAAGAATTTGAGTATTGCAGGTAAGGTTGAAGGTGTTGGCGACCTTGATGATATTATCCCTTTGAATGTGGAATATAATTTAAAGCAGTCAAATGTTTCAGAAATTATCAGTTATCATTCAGCTCCTATTACAGTTGTTTATGGTGCAAAGATAAGTAATATTGAAAAGGGAGCTAATAAGGTATGGGGTGGACTGCCGAAAGACGCTAAGGTAGAAAACCTTGAACAAAAAGGTGACGGTGGTACTGCAAAAGATTATATCACTAACTTAAAACTTGCAATGTGTGAAATTGGCGGCGTACCTGAAACAGTTTTAGGTGGAGCACAAGCAATAAGCAATACAAGTGGTGTAGCACTTCAATATATCAACTTACCATTGATTGAAAAAACCCGAATTAAGAAAATGAACACCGAAACAGGACTTGAAAGAGTTAATAAAATGATTATTTTAGTAGCTTTGTGTGAAGGTATCGTGAAAAAACCCGAAGGAATTACCAACAGAGATTTTTTCCATACGGAAGTTGAGCTTGCTGATACACTTCCGAAAGATACTCTTATTGAATTACAACAAATTCAAATGGAGATGTCTATGGGTATTGAAGATAGATACGGAGCAATGAAACGTATGGGACGTGAAAACATTGAGGAATACATTAAGCGTGTGGACAAGGATAGGGAAGAACACCCTGATATTTATAGCTCTACTTCAAAAAATAAGAGTGAAAATGGCAATCCGTCATTGAATAGTGGTATAATGAATGGCGAAACCGCCGCAGAACATATGAGAATAGCCTTAAACGGCAAGAATGGTAATGACTAATACAACTACATACCTAAGCAATTAAATCGCTTATAGATAAAAATAACACATATTTTAGAAAAATTTTTTTGTAAACTACTTTACAAAATCTACAATGTGTGTTATTTTTATTATGAAACTTAATATTGGAGGTAAAAATTTATGTTTACAAAAAGCAGAAAGAACGCAGAAAAATTTAGTCGTATCATTACTGGACTACTACACAAATCCTTTGCAGATGAAGGTGACGGCAACGGTGGACAAGAACCACCAGCACCACCAGCACCACAAACACCTGCACCAAACCCCTCTCCAACTCCGCAACCGACAGAACCTTCTCAAATAAATTATGAGGAGCTAATTGCGAGAGCAAGAAAGGAAGAAAAGGATAAACTCTACATTCAAATTAAGACTTTAAAGGACGATTTGAAAGAAATGACTAAGCAGAACAACAAGAATTTGTTAGAAGCAGGTACTTTAAAGGCTGAAATTGATAATTTGAAAAATGGCGGCGATAGTGAAGAAGTTACAACCTTGAAGAATAAGATTAAGGAACTTGAAGGCACTATTGAAACATTAAAGAAGCAGTCAACTGATGAAGAAACAATCAGGCAACAAGTTGAGCAAGAATATGAAGTTAAACTTTACAGAACTGAACAACTTGTTAAAGATGAAGTCAAAGACGCTATCTTACCTATGTTTATGGAAACAGTTACAGGTGCTACGAAAGAGGAGATTGACGCTTCGATTGAAAAGGCTAAAGGGCTAACTCAAAAGGCTAAAGAGCAAATGGGTGTAGTAAGCACCCCAACTCCGAAAAAAAATCCTTCGGGTGACACAAAGCCGTCAGTACCAAGTGTAAACCCACAAAATCCAATGAATACGTTTGGGGACACAAGTTTAGAAGATGTGAGAAATCTTGACCCAGCGTCACCAGAATATGCTGAATGGCGTAAGAAAATGGGATTGAGATAAAAATTAAAGGAGGAAATCTTAAAATGTTTAACAAGAAATCTATTTTTAAGAGTTTTATGTCTAAGGCGTTGGCAAAAAACGCAATGAAGGCATATGCAGACTCAAAAGTAACAACAGCAGGTGCTACTGAAAACGGCGGTGTTGTTTTCAGTGACGCTATCAGAACAGTTTATTCAAAGGAAATTGAATTTAAGGCACTACCTGTAATGCGTTTCTTGCAGTTTGCTACAAAGAAAACAGAACTTGGTGTAAATGCAGGTCTTACAATCACTATGCTTACATATGATAACCTAAAGCGTGGCGGTGCATTGAAAGAAATGCAGAATATGACAACACAAGCAATGTCAGGTTCAACAAAGCAAATTACTGTAACAGAGTATGGTAATGCAGTAAGTACGACTGAAAAGCTAATTCAGTCATCTTTTGATGATATTATGGCTGAAATGACAACTCTACTTTCTCGTGACTATGCGATTACAGTTGATTGCGAATTGAGAGATACAGCTCTTTCAAACACAAAGAATGTTGTTTACGGCGGTAAGAAAACTACAAGAGCAAGTCTTACAGCAACAGATACTTTGAATGTTGCAGCAATTAAGGACGCAGTTGAAATTCTTTCAACAGCAGACGCTCCAAAGTATCAAGGTACAAACTGGATTTGTTTTGTACACCCACATCAGAGCCGTACCCTAAGAGATGACCCAGCTTGGGTAAATGCTTCAAATTATGGTGCACCTATGCAACTATTTACAGGTGAAATCGGCAGAATTGATGATGTAAGATTTATTGAAACAACTCTTATGTGTAACGGTGCAGTAGCAGAAACAGAGGAGTCATACAATGCTGACCTTGTTAAAGATGCAGGTGAAGAAGGTTCAAAGAACGCTGTTCCTGTATATCAAGCTCTACTATTTGGTGACGCTTACTACGGTATTGCAACAGCACTACCTGTTGAACTAAGAGATAATGGTGTTGAGGACTTCGGAAGAAAGAGAAGTCTTGGCTGGTACTCAATCTTTGGTACAGGCTTGCTTCACGATAAGTACGGTGTAGTTATTGAAACAGCCTAAAATTTCGGATTTAATCGTGTTATAATTGTTGTTTAGGAGGAAATAAAAATGGCAGGTAAAATCGTTAAAAAGCCTAAGGCAGACGCTGAAAATACAGAAGTTGTTGAAAATGCAGAAGTAGCTGAAACTACAAAAGCAGAAGAAACAAAGGGTAATGCAGAGTTTAATGTTCCTACAAAGGTGGAACAAAAGGCTAAGGAAGAAAATACAGGCATTGTAGCAGGCACTAAACCTGTAAAGGTGTGTCCAGCTACTGATTATGACTGTTGTATCGGTGGCACATATTATCATCTAAAGAAGGGTGTAATTGTTGAAGTGCCACAAAATGTTAAGGATATACTTCAAAGAGGGGATATGCTTAGACCATTCTAATTAAGGTAGGGGTGATATGTTATGACGACAGCAGATTTGATAAGATATTTGCGTTTGAGTGTTAATGTTCAGTTAGAAGATAGCACTGAACGTGACGAATTGTATCTAAAAATGTCTGATGAAGATTTAACACTATACCTTAACCTTGCAAGGACAAGAGCCTTTGCAGATGAAGATTTAAGTGACTTTCCCGAAGAATATATGTACCCTCTGTCAATTTTGGCAAGGCGTGAATTGTACTTAGCTTTAGCTATACGTCACGCTAACTACGTAGATATAGGTGCAGATGACAATAACTATTTGAAAAAATCTCAATGGTTTAACCATTATATGACCTTAGTAAATGCTATGGACGGAGATTGGGACAAATATTTAGATGAAGGTGGTGCAGGGAGTAATACTCTCTGCTCCGCAAGTACCTATTTATCTAATAGATACTATACACCTTATAACTATGAAAAGGCAAAAATGCCTACATTAAAAGCTAAAATTGACTCGGTGGAAGATAGCTCAATAGAAATATCTTGGAAAGCAACATATGATAGGCACCTATGCTATGAGATTTATGTATCAACATCTCCAATAGCTGACAGTTATGCTTTAACTGGTGAAATATCACCTTTAGCTAAAAAGGTATCAACCATTACTGACCCTCATAAGAAGCGTTGTAGAATAGTGAATTGTGAAAAAGGTGCAACTTATTATATACTTGTACGCTTACTTGATTGGACAGGACGTTCTGCTTATTCAGAGTTGACTACAATCATACCTGATGATACAGATACATCTG
>UMLM01044066.1_pt1 | contig 13929 bp, 13 predicted proteins | sample 1966571 | NCBI WGS metagenome assembly UMLM01 (sample SAMEA4836203, study PRJEB28245) | human gut metagenome | biome: gut microbiome; material: fecal sample | place: Denmark | collected 2008 | reverse complement strand
TTAACCGCGCTGTTGTAGGTTCGAGTCCTACCCGGGGAGCCAGGTTGTAAAACCCGTCGCAATGCGGCGGGTTTTTTCATGCCGCGACCACTTGACTCGAACGTTGCCATATCAACATTTCGTGTCGAGGATGTAATCCCGCGACCCACCACCTCAACATGGCGCGGTCGTTGTAGAATATTGCAATGATTGCTCCCACGACATGGTGCCGCGAGCACCAGATAAGGAGATTCTTGTGTCTGAGACCATTAACGGCAGCCTGAGCGTCTCGAACGACGTTATTGCCGATATTGCCGGTTATGCCGCGATGACGTGCTATGGCGTCGTCGGTATGGCTGAGCAGCTCCAAGGCGCCGAGAGCGTGCGCCTGCTTGCCGGTCAGCGCCTCCGCAAGGGCGTGCTTGTCTCCGCCGACGAGAACGGCCTTACGGTCGATCTTCACGTCGTGCTCGAGAACGGCGTCAACATGAAGTCCGTCTGCCACAATCTTTCGAGCTCCGTTGCCTTCACCCTGCAGGAGATCGCCCAGATCGATCCCGCCAGCCTTAAGATCGGCATCCATATCGACGCGCTCAAGAGCCGTCTGAACTAGCATCCGAAAACGGAGATTCAAATACCCATGATTGCAAAGACCATTCGCACCTGTTTTCCGATCGCTGCGGCTGCCGTTTCCGACAAGGCCGAGGAGATCAACAAGCTCAACGTCTTCCCCGTACCCGATGGCGATACCGGCACCAACATGTCGCTCACGCTCGCCTCGGTGACCAAGGAGCTCTCTGCCCTTCCCGCCGATGCCGATATGGAGGCCATCGCCGGTGCCATCACCCACGGCTCTCTCATGGGCGCTCGCGGTAACTCCGGCGTTATTACCTCGCAGATTCTTCGCGGCGTGGCCGAGGGTCTTGTCTCTGCCGACGAGCCTATTACGTCCGCCAACATTGCCTTCGCCTTCCGTCGCGCCGTCAAGGTTGCCTTCCAGGCTGTCCGCAAGCCCATCGAGGGCACGATCCTCACGGTCCTGCGCGATGTCTCGACCAAGGCCGATGAGTGCGAGAAGAAGAAGTTCTCGGCCGAGGATGCGCTCGATGCTATCGTCGTCGAGGCGTACCAGTCCGTTGCTCGCACGCCCGACCTGCTGCCCGTTCTGAAGGAGAACGGCGTGGTCGACTCCGGCGCCTTTGGCTTTGCCATCTTCCTGGAGAACTTTGTTGCCGCCGCGCTTGGCCGCAGCACCGTTGTCGAGGATTTCTCCGCCACGTTTGATTCCGCTGGCTCTGCCCGCGATGCGGCCCTTGGTCGCGTTGAGATCGAGGCTAACGACGACTGGGAGGGCTCGGAGTTCCGCTACTGCAACGAGTTCCTCTTTAAGGCCGACGCCCCGTTTGACGAGGACGAGTGCCTTAAGTTCCTAGGCTCCATGGGCGACTGTGAGCTGCTCGTGGGCGCCTATCCCGACTACAAGATCCATGTGCACTCCAACACCCCCAACCTGGTGCTCGAGCACATGCTGCAGCTCGGTCAGATCTATGAGGTCTTTATCCACAACATGGAGATGGAGGCCCACGACCGTACCGCCAAGATCCACGAGGATCAGGAAAAGGCCGTCGAGCCCGCCAAGGCGCTGGGCTTTGTCGCCGTTGCCGCCGGTTCCGGCGAGGCCGACATCCTCAAGTCCCTTGGCGTCGACGTGGTCGTCTCCGGTGGCCAGACCATGAACCCCTCGACCGCCGACCTGCTGGGCGCGGTGGACCAGGTCAACGCGACCTCAGTCATCATCCTGCCCAATAACGGTAACATCCGCATGGCTGCCGAGGCCGCAGCTTCTGCCTGCACCGACAAGAAGGTCGCCGTCGTTCCCACCAAGACCGTTCCGCAGGCCTTCTCCGCGCTGTTTGCGGTCCTGCCCGATTCCGAGCTCGAGGATGCCGTCGCCGCTATGGTCGACGCCATCAGCGAGGTCCGCGATGGCGAGGTCACCCGTGCCGTGCGCGATTCCAGCGCCTCCGACGGCTCGCCTATTCACTCCGGTGACGTCATGGGTATCATTGCCGGCTCCATCGACGTGGTCGGCTCCGACGTGAAGCAGGTCACGCTCGACTGCATCAACCGCATGCAGGAGGAAGAAGAGGGTGACGCGCTGACGATTCTGGCCGGCGAGGAGCTGTCCGATGAGGCCTTCCAGGAGATCGTCGACGCCATCGAGGAGGCTCAGCCCGATCTGGAGATTGACGCCCATCGTGGCGAGCAGCCGCTCTATCCCGTGATCTTCTCGATCGAGTAGGCAACTGCCCATGTCCGAGCTGTGCTCCGTGCCGCGCGTCTCGGAGCGCTTTGCCCAGAGCAATGCGCTCGACGAGGATATCGCGCGACTCAAATATGTTTCGGGTAAACGTGAGGAGGCCCTTCGCCGTCTGGGAATTCGGACGGTGGGGGACCTCCTTCTCCATATCCCTCATCGATACCTCGACTTTACCCGTTCTTGGTCTATCGAGATGGCGCCCATCGGTACCGTGTGCACGATTGTTGCCACGGTCGATCGTATCGTCCAAAAACAGCCCCGCCCGCGTATGCAGGTGACCGAGGTCTCGCTGGTGGATGAGACGGGTGTGCTGCAGGTCGCCTTTTTCCGCCAGCCCTGGATTGCCCAGCAGCTTAAGCAGGGCGACCGCCTGGCCGTGATGGGCAAGGTCGAGTTTGCCTACGGTTTTAAGCAGATGGCCTCGCCGCACTTTGAAAAGCTCGAGGAAGGGCGTGCCGCGGGCACTATCCTGCCGGTCCATTACGTGAGTGATGGCGTGAGCCAGGCGTGGATGCGCCGCATCGTAAGCGGCGCGCTCGAGGTCGTCGGCAATCCCTTTGATCCCATTCCGGCACCGCTGCGCGTTAAGCGTCGCCTGATGAGCAATGCCCGCGCGCTGCGCTCAATCCATTTTCCATCGAGTATGGCCGAGCGCGATATCGCGCGCGCACGGCTTGCCTACGAGGAGTGCCTCTACCTGCAGCTAGCGCTGCGCCTGCGCAACGACGGCGGCCTGGTCGATGTGGTGCCCTATGCCCACACCGCGGGCGAGCACCTGGCCGTGCTCAAGCAAGCCCTGCCGTTTTCGCTGAGCGACGAGCAGGAGGCCGCGTTCCAAGATATCCTGCACGATATGTGCGATGGCGGGCGCGTGATGAACCGTCTGCTGCTGGGCGATGTCGGTACCGGTAAGACCGCCGTTGCCGCCTGCGCGCTGGCTGTGGCTGCCGATAGCGGCACGCAGGCCTGCGTTATGGCGCCCACGGGCGTGCTGGCGCGCCAATATGCCGATAAGACCGGCCCTCTGCTCTCGCAGACCGGCATGTCCTGGGCGCTTCTGACGGGTGCCACTCCGGCGGCCGAGCGCGAGCGGATCCATGAGCAGCTGCAGTCCGGCGAGCTCGATGTCCTCTTTGGCACCCATGCTGTTCTTTCCGAAGACGTGAACTTTAAGCACTTGTCGCTTGTTGTCATCGACGAACAGCACCGCTTTGGCGTAGGCCAACGCAACGCACTACGCGCGAAGGGCCCCGGTGCCGATCTGCTCGTTATGACGGCAACGCCCATCCCGCGTACGCTGGCGCTTTCGGTCTACGGCGATCTGGACACGAGTATCATCCGCCATCGGCCAGTCCCTGGCGCTGGCGTGACGACACGCGTGCTCACCGAGTCGAGTCGAGACCTCGCCTATGGCGCCATTCGCGAGGCTCACGAGAAGGGGCAGCAGGCCTACGTGATTTGCCCGCTCGTGGAGCCGAGTGACTCGGCCGATGAGCTGGAGGACGTGCCCGGTATCGCCCGCGACGACGAGGGCCGCGTGACGGTCCCCGTGCCGCTGCACGATACGGCGACCGAGCTCGATCGCCTGCGTCTGGCGCTGCCGGGTCTCACTATCGAGCGCCTTCACGGCCGCATGCCGGCGGGGGAGAAGGATCGGGTCATCGATGCCTTCAAGCGTGGCGAGATTGACGTGCTCGTCTCGACTACGGTGGTCGAGGTGGGCGTCGACGTGCCCAATGCCACCGTCATGGTTATCGAGAATGGCGAGCGCTTTGGTTTGGCTGCCTTGCACCAGCTGCGCGGCCGCGTGGGCCGCGGCAGCGTGTCGGGCACCTGCCTGGTTATGACGCACTCCAAGGGCAACGGCGGCGCATCGGCGGCACAAGACCGTCTCCAGTCGCTCGAAAAGACCTCGGACGGCTTTACGCTCGCCCAGATGGACCTGCGTCTACGCCACGAGGGTGAAATCCTGGGTTACCGCCAGCATGGCGGCGTGACCTTGCGCTTTGTTGACCTCGATGCCGACGAGGAATTGATCGAATGGGCCCATTTGGACGCGGTCGAGCTCTTGCGGTATGCTTGCAACCTTGACTCCGTGGCGACGCGTCCTCTGCGCGATGCGGTCGCCATGCGGTATCGACACATCTTTAAGGAGGTCAGCGGAGGATGAGAATCATCGGCGGCGAATGGCGCGGTCGTAAGATCGAGGAGCCCCGTGGTCGCGATGTCACCCGCCCCACGACCGATCGCGTGCGCGAGGCGTGCGCATCTATGGTCATGTCGGCATTCGACTTCGATCTGGACGAGGTCCGCGTGCTGGATGCCTTTGGCGGCTCCGGCGCCTTGGGCATCGAGATGCTCTCGCGTGGTGCCCGCTCGCTCACCACGTTCGAGATCGATCGCAACGCTGCTCGTCTGATTACCAAGAATATCGAGTCGCTCTGCCGCGACCGTGCACGCTGGCGCGTGGTGACGGGCGACGTGCTGGCAAGCGCTTCGCGCGGCCGCGTGCTGGGCGGTCCCTTTGACCTGGTTCTGCTCGACCCGCCCTATGCTTTTGGTGCTGAGCCGGTCGAGGAGCTGCTACAGAACCTAGCTCAGCAAGGCTTGCTGGCGCAGGGTGCCTACGCGCTCTTTGAGCACGCCGCGGCCGATACGGGCGCTCACCCGGCCGGCTTTGAGACCATGCGGGAGAAGCGCTATGGCATAACCTCGGTCGACCTGCTTCGTTGGGTTGGCAACGGCGAGGATGATGGCAACGATAGCGACGCACCCACGGAGGATGCCCATGAGTGACACCATTAACCGCGTAATCGTCCCGGGCACCTTCGATCCCATCACGTTTGGCCATATCGACGTCATTCGTCGCGCCCGCCGCATTTTTCCCAGCGTGATCGTGGCCGTTGCCGAGTCGCAGGGCAAAAACGGCGTCGGCACCACGTTTAGGCTCGACGAGCGCGTGGCGCTGGCCCGTGAGGCGCTCGGTGATATTGACGGCGTCGAGGTGCTGCCCTTCACCGGCCTCTTGGTCGATTTTGCCCGCGAACAGGGAGCAGGAGCCGTGGTCAAGGGCCTGCGTGCCATGACCGACTTTGAGTATGAGCTGCAGCAGGCCGACCTCAACTACCGCCTGGATAACGAGCTGGAGTCCATCTTTGTCATGAGTGCGCCGCAGTACGGCTATATTTCGAGCTCGGTGGTTCGCCAGATTGCCTCGCTCGGTAGCGACGTCTCTAATTTTGTTCCGTCCAATGTGGTCAAGGCGCTCAAACATCGCTTTTCGTGACGTTTTTTAATGCCTGGTGGCATGTGGTAAACTAACACGATGATATGTTACCTATGAAAGGAGACCGGATGCCGGGCGAGAATTTTCCTGGCGACAGGATCGTGAGTCTTGTCGACGAGCTCGAGGGGCTCATCGAAGAGGCTAAGACGCCGTTCGGCAAGAACGCCCAGATGAAGGTTATCGACGCCGACGTCTTCTTTAACATCCTCGACGAGATTCGCATGAGCTATCCCGAGGAATGGCAGAAGTCCCGCCGTATCCTCAAGGAGCGCGAGGAGCTTATGGCTTCCGCCGCCGCTCAGGCCGATTCCATCATCGCCGATGCTCAGCAGCAGGCCCTCACCATTGCCGGTGAGCAGGAGATCGTCCGCTTAGCGCAGCAGCAGGCCGACGATATCCGCGACCGCGCCCAGCAGTATGAGCGTGAGACGCGCTATGCTGCCGAGGATTACGCCGAGCAGGTCTTTACGCACCTCGAGGAGAACCTCAAGAGCCTGACCGGCACCGTCACCCGTTGTCGCCAGCAGCTTAACGAGGGTGCCGCCCAGCAGAATGGTCAGTGGTAATGGCTGAGTTCCCGAGCGTTACCGTCGATCTTTCCGAGCAGCTCGAGTTTCCTGGAGATTCGTATCCGCTGACCGGTAAGGTCGATGTCGCCACCTACACGGTGGGCGAGAAGGAGTACCAGCTTCAGGACGGCATCGACTACGACGTTGTCTTTACCAATGCCGGTACCGGTGTCTTGCTCACCGGTATGGTCCGCGCGCACGCCACTGGCGAGTGCGACCGTTGCCTGGAGCCCGCTTCGTTTGATATTGCCGGTGAGATTGAGGAGTTCTACCTCTTTGATGAGCCCGAGGATCCCGAGGCCTACGAGGACGGCTACGAGCTCCTGGGTGAGGACCGTATCGTCGATCTGGGTGAGCCCATCAATGACGCGGTCGTTATGGACACGCCGTTTGTGGTGCTCTGCAAGCCCGATTGCCGTGGTCTGTGCCCCACATGCGGTTGCAATCTCAACGTCGAGCAATGCGATTGCGCCGCCCAGGCAGAGGCAGAATGGGCCGCTGCCACGGAAAATCCATTTGCAGCATTGAAAAATCTCAAGCTTGATGAGTAAAACTGTGGTAGTATCGCTACTTGCGCGTAATCGCCACACTGGATAGTTCATAAGGAAGGTCACTATGCCCGTACCTAAACAAAAGCAGGGTCGTATCCGCACTCACACCCGTCGTTCCGCCAACATGAAGATCTCGGCTGCGGCTCAGTCCACGTGCCCCCGTTGCGGCGCTGTCAAGCTTCCGCACCACGTGTGCCCCAGCTGCGGTTTCTACAAGGACCGCGAGGTTATCGTTACCGAGTAACGGTATACTCTGGATGCGATGCCGTTCCAAATGGAACCACAATGGCCGGCTCAATGAGTCGGCCATTTTTGTATAAGGAGCATGTATATGAGTAACGTTCGCGTTTGTGTAGACGTTGTGGGCGGAGACGAGAAACCTCAGGTTGTTCTCGATGGTATCGAGGCTGCGCTTGCCGCCGATCCCGATATCGAGGTCTTGGCGACTGGCCCGGCCGAAATCGTCAATCCCTTTGCAGCTTCCCATGCACGTGTTGAGGCCCTTGAGGCACCTGACGTTATCGCCATGGATGACGATCCCATTCGCGCCGTGATGACCAAGCGTAAGTCGTCGATCGTGCTTTCTTGCCGCGCCATTAAGAAGGGCAACGCGGATGCGTTCTTCTCCGCCGGCTCGACCGGTGCCATGACCGCCGCTGCCACCGCCTACGTGACGCCGTTTAGGTATCAGGCCGAAGGCAAGAAGCAGCCGGTGCGCCCCTGTCTGACCAATGCGCTGCCCAATCGCGCCGGCGGTCTGACGGTGCTGTGCGACATGGGTGCCAACCCCGATGTCGAGGTTGACGATATGGTGCGTTTTGCCCAGATGGGCAGCGCCTATGCCCGCGTCGTCCTGGGCATCGAGCATCCCCGCGTCGGTCTGCTTGCCAACGGCGCCGAGGACGAGAAGGGTTCTAACTTTACCAAGGCCTGTTTCCCTGCTATGAAGGCCGCCGTTCCCGGCTTTGTTGGTAACTGCGAGGGCACCGACCTCACCTCAGGCAACTTCGATGTCGTCGTTGCCGATGGTATGTCGGGCAATATTGCGCTCAAGGCCACCGAGGGCGCTGCCAAGTTTTTGCTGCAGGAGCTCAAGGGTGCCTTTATGTCTTCGCTCGGCACCAAGATTGCCGCGCTGCTCATCAAAAAGCAGATGCGCGAGATTAAAGCCAAACTTTCGGGCGACGCCAAGGGCGGCGCGATTCTTTTGGGCCTGCGCGGCGTGGTCCTGATCGGCCATGGTGCCACCTCGGTCGAGGCTGTCAAAAACGGTGCGCTCGCGGCGGCCGAAGCCGTGCGCGCCGGGCTGGTCGAGAATGTCGCCAACTCTATGGACGGTATCGTTTTATAAGAGCGAGTTAGAGCGCTGTTATGTGCTTCGCGGTGCACGTCGTGGGGTAGAATCAGAACCGTGTCTTGGTACCGCCCGGGCGGTACCATTCTTTTGGTATTCATGCACTATGAGAGGAAGCGCTATGGACCGCTCCGAAATCTTCGACAAGATCGCCGAGGTCGCTGCTGACGTTCTGGGCGTCGATGTTGCCGAAATTAGCGAGGAGACCACCTTTGACGACCTCGATGCCAACTCGCTCGAGCGCCTGCAGCTGGTTACGGCTATCGAGGACGAGTTCAACCTCGAGATCGATGACGAGACCCTACTCTCGCTCAACTCTGTCGCCGACGCCGTCGACGCGATCGAAAACGCCAGGGAGGCCTAGGTCTTGGCTTTATCCGAACGACTTACGCGTGCCCAGGAAATCCTGGGGCACGAGTTCAATAATAAGGTGCTGCTGCGCGCGGCCCTTACGCATCCCTCGGCAGTCGAGGGCCAGCCGGTTTCTGCCAGCTATGAGCGCCTTGAGTTCTTGGGCGATTCCATTTTGGGTGCTGTGGTCGCACGCTCCCTGTTTGAGTCCTATCCTGAGTTTGACGAGGGCAAGCTCACGCGCCTGAAGGTGTCGCTTGTCTCGGGCGCTACGCTGTCCGAGGTTTCTCACGAGCTGGGCATCGACGACATCATCATCTTTGGTGCCTCCGAGACCGGTACCGGTGCGCGCGGCCTGCATTCGGCGCTCGAGAACGTCTACGAGTCGCTCGTGGGCGCACTGTACCTGGATGCCGGCTGGGACGTTGCGGCGGAGTTTATCCATCGTACGCTTAAGCCGCATTTGGCTTCCGAGCGCGCCGAGCATCCCGCGAACCCCAAGTCGTTTTTGCAGGAGTGCGTGCAAGCCGACGGTCACGAACCCCCGGCGTACAAGCTCGTTGGCTCCGAGGGCCCGGCGCATGCGCCCACCTTTACCGCCGTGGTGTTGATCGATGGTATTCGTCAGGGTCGCGGCTCCGGCTCCTCAAAGAAGGAAGCCGAGGGAGCCGCCGCGCTCGAAGCGCTCGACCGCATGGGTTACACCACCAACGGCGTGATTCTGAACAAGAAGCACGTGTAAGCGAGGAACCGTGTATCTCAAGTCCCTCACGCTCAAAGGGTTCAAGTCGTTTGCCGACCGCGCCCATATGACGTTTGAGCCGGGCCTGACCGTCATCGTCGGTCCCAACGGCTCGGGAAAATCGAACATCTCTGACTCGATTCTGTGGGTCCTGGGCGAGCAGAGCGCCAAGCAGCTGCGCGGCCAGGCCATGGAGGATGTCATCTTCTCGGGCTCGTCAGCGCGCAAGCCGGTGGGTGTCGCCGAGGTCACGCTTGTGCTCGATAACTCGGACCATATGCTGCCCGTCGATTTTGACGAGGTCGCCATCACCCGTCGTATGTATCGCTCGGGCGAAAGCGAGTACCTCATCAACTCGAGCCCGTGCCGCCTGATGGACATTCAGGACATCTTGCACGATTCGGGCCTGGGCAAGGATACACATTCCATCATCAGCCAGGGCAAGCTCGATGCCATCTTGCAGAGCCGCCCTGAGGAGCGCCGTGCCCTCATCGAGGAGGCCGCCGGCATCTCCAAGCACAAGCGCCGCAAGGAGCGTGCGCTCAAAAAGATTAAGTCGATGGACGAGCACCTGACGCGTGCCCGCGACATCAATAAGGAAATCGCCCGTCAGCTGCGACCGTTGGAGCGTCAGGTCGATCGCGCGCGCAAGTACAAAGAGCTATCCTCGCGTGCGAACGAGCTTACGCAGATGCTAGCCGTCGACGAGCTGCGTTCGCTGCAGTCGCAGTGGAACGACCTGGAGAGCCGTTCCAAGGAAGGCGCCGCCGAGCTGGAGCTTGCGCAGTACCGCTTGGGCGAAAAGGAGCGCGAGCTCGAGAAGCTTCAGGTCATGCTCGAGGAAAAGGGCCTGTTTGTGGGCGACCTGGGCGAGCAGCGCCGTCATATGCAAGATGTGGTCGGCCGCATTAACTCCGACATGCGCCTGCTCGAGGAAAAGGGCCACAACATGGTGTCGCGCCTGTCTGACATGCGCGGGCAGATTTCGAGCTCCGAGCATCAGCGACGTCGCGTGTTCGAGGAGCTCGAGGACGCGCGTGCGCAGCTTGAGGAAGTGACCGGTGCGCACATGCAGGCCCAGGAGGACGTCGACGCCGCTGGTCCTGCCGCCGCTGAGCTCCACGAGCGGCGCGTGGCGCTCGACAATCAGATTTCGCAGCTTACGCGTGAGCAACGCGATGTGCAGCGCGTGGCCGATAACGCCGCGCTCGAGCTTGCCAAGGTGAAGGACTCGCTGAGCAATGCCGAGGTCGAGGACAACATGTATGCCTCGCGCCTGGAGCAGATTGACGAGCAGCTCGAGGAGGTCATGGCCTCGCTCGAGAGCCGTCGCGACCGCGCCGAGGAGCTTGAGGGCGCTCTTGAGGAAGCGCGCCAGGCTCAGGTTGATGCGCGTGAGGCCACCGAGACGGCACGCGCGGCCCTGAAGGACCTGCGTGCCCGCGAGAGTGAGGCGCGCAACAAGCTATCCGAGGTGCGCTCGGAGCTTGCCAGCCAAAAGAAACTCGATGCCCGCATGGCCGACAGCTCGCCGCTCGTGAGCCGTCTGGTGGGTGCGCTGGGCGACGATGTCTTGGGTCGTCTGGGCGACGTGCTGGAGGCCCCGCGCGAGCTTGAGGGCCTGGTTGAGCAATTGCTCGCCGGCGATATCGATGCGCTGCTGTTTGATGACGCCGCCACGCTTGAGCGTGCCGGTCGTGCGGCTCTGGACCAAAAGAAGGCCTCGGGCGAAGCACTGCTGGTGGCGCGCGGCGTGAGCGGCTCTACCGCCGCTGAGGGCGCTGCCGGTACCCGCCTGGTTGATCGTCTGTCCGTGCGCGCAGGCTACGGACCCGTCGTCGAGGCGCTGCTCGGCGGCTATTACGTCGTTGACGATCTTGCTGCCGCGCTGTCGGCGCCGGTCGTTGAAGGCGTGACTTACGTGACCCCCGATGGCGCCCGCGTCGCCTGCGGCGGCCTGGTGCGCGTGGGGCTTGATGCCGGCGAGGCTTCGGGTGCCTTGGAGCGCAAGCGCCGCATCCGTGAGCTCGAGGGCCTGGAACCCGATCTGGCTGCCATCTTTGAGCATGCTTCGGACCAAGTCGTTGAGGCCAACGCTGCCGTCGAGGAGGCCCGTGCCGCCGAGGGCGATGCCGCCGGTGAGATCGCCCGTCTTGAGGGCGAGCGCCGCTCGCTGCTTTCCGAGATCGGCCGCTTGGAGCAAAGCGCCAACAATGCCGAGGTCGAGCGCGTGCGCACCTCCAAGCGCCGCGAGCAGGCCTCCGAAGCCGTTCGCGCTGCGCGCCCGCGCGTTGACGAGCTCACCCGTTCGCGTGACGAGGCCCGCGCGCAGGCAAGCGATCTGGGCTTGCAGATTTCTGAGGCCAACGACGAACTCGACCGCGTTCGCCGTGACGATTCCGAGGCTGCCGGCAAGCTCGCCGACGCCAAGGTTCGCCTAGCCCAGACGAGCGAACGCCTGCGTTCGCTGAAGGGCCGCGTGCCTGACCTGGAGCATCGTCTTGAGGGCATCGACCGTCGTATCCGCGGAACACGCCAGGCCTCGCGCTCGCTCGAGCTGCTGCGCCTGCGCGTCGATCCCATGCACGAACGCTATTCTGCCCTGTTGGAACGCGCGTCGGATTGGGCAGCGCGCCTGCGTGACCAGGCCTCTCTGGAGGAGGCGGACTCCGCTTCGCTCAAGAAGACCATCGAGGATGCCAAGGCAGATGTTGCCCGCGCTAAGGAGCGAGTCGATACCGCCTCTGCCACGCAAAACGAGTTCAAGGTCGCGCGTGGCAAGCTCGAGGTGCAGGTCGAGGCTGCCATCAAGGCCATTACCGCCGATGGCACGACGGTGCTCGAGGAAGCGCTCATGCTTCCGGCGCCCACGGACCGCGATGCCGCCGAGCGCGAACTCAACCAGCTTGTGCGCCAGATCAACAACCTTGGTCCCGTTAACCAAGTTGCCATGGAGGAGTACGAGCAGCTCAAACGCCGCGCCGACTACATCGAGGAGCAGCTGGCCGATTTGGAGAGCGCGCGCAAGGCGCTCACCAAGATCACGGTGGCCATTGATCGCAAGATGCGCAAGGCGTTCCTGGTGACGTTTGAGAAGGTCGACGCGAACTTCCGCGAGATCTTCGCTATGCTCTTCCCGGGCGGCCAGGCTCATCTGGAGATGACCGATCCCGAGCATCCTGCCGAGACGGGTATCGAGGTCGTGGCGCAGCCGCGCGGCAAGCGCATCACCAAGATGATGCTCATGTCGGGCGGCGAGAAGAGCCTGACGGCGCTCGCCCTGCTCTTTGCTGTGTACCGCACGCGCACGGTGCCGTTCTATGTGCTGGACGAGGTCGAGGCGGCACTCGATGACGCCAACCTGTCCAAGCTCATCGGCGCGCTCGATGTGTTGCGTTCCGATACGCAGCTCTTGGTCATTTCGCATCAGCGCCGTACTATGGAGGACGCTGACGTCCTCTATGGCGTCTCGATGCAAGCCGACGGCGTCAGTCGCGTCGTCTCGCAAAAACTCGATCGCGAAACCGGAAAGGTCGTGAATGCATAATGGGATTCTTTGACGCTCTCTCGCGCGGACTTGAGCGCAGTCGCGAGGCCCTCAACGAGGTCTTTTACTTTGGCGGCGAGGTCGACGAGGATTTTTGGGAGGACTTAGAGGACACCCTCGTCATGGGTGACATGGGTGCCGAGATCGCCATTCAGGTCTCCGATGACCTGCGCGACGCCGCGGCCAAGAAGAACCTCAAGACCGCTCCGCAGCTTCGTCGTGCCCTGGCCGAGCAGCTCGAGCAGCACTTTGTGCCCATCGAGCGCGATCCGTTTTCCGATACGCCGAGCTGCGTGCTGTTTGTGGGCATTAACGGTGCCGGCAAGACCACTACGGTCGGCAAGATCGCGAGCGCCATGGCCGCCCGCGGCAAGAACGTGGTGATCGGTTCGGCCGACACCTTCCGCGCCGCCGCTATCGAGCAGCTCGATGTGTGGGGCCAGCGCGCTGGCGTACCGGTTATCAAGCGTGACCGCGGCTCCGATCCGGCGAGCGTGTGCTATGACGTGCTCGACGAGGCCGATAAGCGCGGCAGCGACCTGGTGCTTATCGATACCGCCGGCCGTCTGCACACGAGCCCTGAGCTCATGCGCGAGCTTGCCAAGGTGGTTAACGTGACGCGTAAGCGCGCCGCCAATATGGCCGCCGGTCCCATGCCGGTTTCGGTCGTGCTTGTGATCGACGCCGCGACGGGTCAAAACGGTCTGAACCAGGCGCTCGAGTTTAACGAGGCGCTGGGCCTGGACGGTATTATCATGACTAAGCTCGACGGCACGGCTAAGGGCGGTATCGCCATGGCCGTGGCCGAGAAACTCAAGCTCCCGATCCTGCGCGTGGGCGTGGGCGAGCAGGTCGATGACCTGCAGGAGTTCAATGCCAAAGATTTCTGCCGCGCCCTGGTGGGCGAGTTCAACTAAGGAGTGACTAGTGTTTGATTCTCTGAGCGATCGCCTCAACGACACATTTGACCGCCTGCGCGGCAAGGGCAAGCTGACCGAGGCCGATATTACTTCGGCCATGCGCGATATTCGCATGGCGCTGCTCGAGGCCGACGTTAACTTTAAGGTCGTCAAGGAGTTCGTCGCCAAGACCAAGGAGCGCTGCATGACCGCCGAGGTCATGGAGTCGCTGTCGCCGGCGCAAAACGTCGTCAAGATTGTGCTCGACGAGCTCACCGAGATGCTCGGCTCCACCGAGAGCAAGCTCGTCTTTAGTAACCGTATTCCCAAC
>UMLM01047483.1_pt1 | contig 13936 bp, 7 predicted proteins | sample 1966571 | NCBI WGS metagenome assembly UMLM01 (sample SAMEA4836203, study PRJEB28245) | human gut metagenome | biome: gut microbiome; material: fecal sample | place: Denmark | collected 2008 | reverse complement strand
TGCTGCAATAACATTCAGTTTCAGAATGTGTAGAATGAAAACCTCCATAATTAGCTATTCCTCCCTGTCCTCCAGGTTCTTAAGAAATTCACTGAGATCCTGGACTTCTTCCGAGCTGATCTTCTTTCCATGATAAAGTGAAGTTACAAACTTTTTTAGTGAATTCCCATAAAGTTTCTCAAGAACACTCTGGCTTTCATGTGCCTGATAATCTGACTGCGAAACCAGGGGTGTATACAGATTCATTTTTCCCTGTTTCGTCACTTCCACGAAATTTTTGTTCTCCAATCTGGTCAGCAATGACAAAATTGTTGTTGATGCAAGCTTTTTCTTCATATTGATCACTTTCTCAATCTCCGGTCTGGTCATCGGCGGAGTATTATTCCAAAGAACGAGCATAATATCCAGTTCTGATTCCGGAAGTCTCTGGTAAGTTTTTTTCACTTTTTCATACCTCCCCTGTTACATATTTTCTACAAATGTAGGAATAACTCTATTCTACCACGGTTCACGGAAATGGCAAGGGCTTTTGCACAATTTGCAAATGCCCTTGCCATTCCTGCAGCTACTGACCACTATCAGTCTATTTCTGTATAGCTGCTGCCATTTTCATCACTCCATGTCCCGTCTCCATTGTCCGTAAATCCTGTACCATTTTCGTCCTGGAAATAATAATCACCATTTGTAGTTTCCGTAACCGTCACAGTATTACCGTTTGCATCCTGAAGGTCATGCTGTTCCAACGTATGTCCCAGATGATGAGTATCATCATTCAGAGCTGAGTAGGTATTTCCATTTTCGTCGGTATAAGTTTCATCCCCATTATCGGTATAGTTCATTCCATCATCTCCACGATATTCACAAGAATAATCTTTGTGAAGAATGTAATTAATCTCAATGGTATTTCCATCACTGTCAACTAATGTCATTGGTGAGGTAGTAAGGATATCGGAATCATCATCGTTGTCCGAGGATTTTGTAGAAGCATTTTCTTCTGTATCGGAGGAATCTGAATCTCCTCCTGACTTCTGACTGGCAGTATCTGTAGTTGCCTTATCAGAATCATCAGAAGAATCATCGGTCTGGTTTTCATTCTCCTGTCTGGTAAGTGAAGGATTTCCAGGATAAGAAATATATTCTACAAATTTTCTGACGTCACTGATGTCATCTGCATCTTTTGCATATCCCACTGCCATATACAGGCTGTTTCCCTCTGAATAAATTGTCTGATAGCAGGCATCGTATGTGTCATTGCATTTGGCAATCCCTGTTTTGACATCCTCCAGTGAATATTTATAGATATTTACATAATCATTTCCGTTCGTATAGCTTGCATAGGTACCTTTCGTATCTGCTTTTTCCCATTCAGATCCAGCCGGCGGCTGTGTATAGAAATCGTTATTTCCTGCTGCCATAACCGTTGCAGCTGAAAAAATCCCAAGTGTTGCTACCGTCATAAATGTCATAAATTTTGTCTTCATCGTGGATTCTCCTAGAATTTTATTTTCTACATCTGTAGAAGTTAATTGTATTCTACAACTGTAGAATACAATTGTCAATTCTTTTTTTAATATTTTTTTATCATCTCAGTTTAATTTCTATTTTTCCTTCCACTGGGCTATATAAATCCAGAGGATCTTCATCACTTTCATAAACACGTCCTTCGCCTTCTCCAAATGATTTGCGGCATACTGGACATGATAGTCAGAACTAACATTTCTTTTTTCATTTTTCTGCAATCATATTTCCATCAAAAGAGCCATTTTACGCCATTCCTGCAATAAAAAAAGGCCCTCCCGGATAGACCATGATTGTTCCTGTCCATCCAGAAAGACCTGAAAATAAAAATGTTATATTTTTTAGAAATTATCCATTAAATTTCTGCAAGCATTTAAATAAAATCATGGGTTTTGTTTTCCACAAACTCCCCATCAAAGAAAGCAAGAGCATCCGTGGCTTCCTGTACTTCTGCTTCCTCGTCAGAATATTCTATCTGCCCACCTTTCTCTTCCTGCCTTTCACACCATATGACCAGACGTTTGGAGGCATCTGTTCCACAGGTGGAAAGCAGAAGCGTCGGGACTTCTTCCTGCGTTCCAAGTAAAAAAGCATCTCCATCTGCCGGTGTATACTCGCATTTTACGATCACAAAGATCCATACCCCTTCATCCGGAAGATACAGATAGAGGATATGGTGTTCTTTTAAAAATTTATCGCCAAGGAAATTTCGAAGTCCGCGGAACATGCTGCCATCTTTCATATTGTGACCATAAATGATGTTCTTGTCATCAGAAAAATCGGCATTGTTATCGGAATCCAGGAAAATGGCCCCTGCCACATGTTCTGTCTTCTTAAAAGTATGTGTCAGGTAATAGGAGTCATCGTTTCCCTGAACTACCGGGTAATCAATGCTGGTATCTGGGATCCGGATCCATGCAACGATATCCGGATTGATCTTTTTTAATGCCTTAAAATCAACCACGGTCTGTTTCCCATCGCTTCCGTCTGTTCCTTCTGTGTGGTCATCCTCATCTGTTTCCTTGACGTATGTACGCAGGTCTTCATATTCCTGCACACCTTCCCGGTACATAAAGTAAATGCCAAAACCGGTACATACGCAAAAACTGAGTACCATCAGGCAGACTGCCACGATCATGATTTCTTTTATGTATCTCATACAAACCTCCGATTATTCTTCCTGGAAAAAGGGCTGCCGGTAAATCGAGCAGCCCTGAACCGTATTCCTTAATTTCCTTTTTTCTTCTTATACCAGATCACGCCGCCAATGCCGCAGGCAGAAAGGACTGCCAGAAGGATCGGAAGCCAGATGTTGGTGCTGTCCCCTGTTTTCGGGCTGTTTCCTGTCGGTGTGCTACCGGAAGGGGATTTGGTGTTTTTGATCTCTTTTACGATCTCGATCACCTTGGTTTTTCCGTCTTTGTATTCAAAGCGGATCTCTTCTTTTTTGCTGCTTAATTCATAACCATTTGGTGCTTTGGTCTCTACCAGGATATATTCCACGGTTTTCTCTACTTTTCCATTTTTATAAGTAGCAATCGGAAGCTTGCCGCTTGTCGCTGTTCCGGTCTTATCCGTTACCAGTTTTTCTACGACTTTTCCGCTTTCCTTTTCACGCAGTTCAAATTCTGCTCCTGAAAGGGCTGCCTTACTGGTGGAATCGGTCTTTTTGATGACCAGTTTTCCATATGGATGTGCGTCCTTCATTTTGACTTTCTGGACTTTTCCGGTATCTTTTACCGTAAATTTCACATCTTCCGCAATGAGGTATCCATCCGGAGCCTGCTCTTCACGAAGGGTATATTCGCCTACCGGAAGTTTTTCGACCATATGCGGTTTATCCGTGGACGTCCAGCTTTCAACTTTCTTTCCATCTTTATCCAGGATGATCAGTTTTGCTCCCGGTACCTCACTGGAATCCGTAATGTCTTTCTTGCTGATTTCCACTTTGGTCACATCATCAAGCATCTGGTGTTTCTGTACTTCTTTTGTGTTTTCGACGGTAAATTCAATACTTTCCGCAGTCACATAACCATCTGCCGGCTTTGTTTCTGTCATCTTGTATTTCTTTCCTACGATAAGGCCCTTGATGATATGTGCTTCCTCTTTGGATACCCATTCATCCACCGTATTTCCATCCTCATCTGTTACCTTTAAGGATGCTCCCGGAAGTTCTTTTTTGTCCGTCAGGTCTGCTTTGGAAAGTTCTACCGTAGTCTGTTCATCTTCAAAGGTGAACGCATACTCTGCAACACTGGTTCCACTGCCCTGGTACTCAAAAGTGAATTCCTGCGGTTCCTGGTCTGTCACATAGCCATCCGGGGCGGCAAGTTCCTTAATGTAGTACCTGCTGTCAATCGGGAGATCTGCAACAAACTGGATCTTTCCATCCTCATCTGTGGTCTTCAGTTCGATCAGAGTGTCTTTCGCAAGGAGTACTTTTCCTTTTGAAGATACGATGTCGTCTGCTGCATAGAGGCCAAAGATTGCCCCGGAAAGTACTTTGTCACTGTCCTTTTCTTTTTTCAGGACTTCCACCTGTACCCTCTGGCGCGCATTCTGCCAGTCGGCACTATAAGTAACCAGAGGTGTATCCTGGTCACGGTATGTAAGATCCACATATCTTGGTTCATTATCCAGAACGTAGCCATGTGCGGTCTCTTTTTCCACGATGTAATAACGTCCAAGCGGGAGGTTATCCATCTGGGCGATACCATTTCCATCTGTTGTAATGGAGCCGACCAGTTCATCTGCCGCATAATAATCTGCACTTACCCCGTCTGCTGCACGGATGGCTTCTGCCGCGTAAACATTGAAGGTTACATCAGTCAGGTTTCCGGTCACATAGTTGAACAGGTGCTCGATCATGCCTTTTGCATTGTCAAGAAGGGATACGCTGTCTAAGAATTCCCCTTTCTTGTTTACCAGAAGTCTTGCTACCGGGACTTCATCTTCCATTTTGACTTTCTGTACTTCTGCAGTATCAGAGATCGTAAACTCTACGTCTGTTGCACGTAAGTAGCCATATGGTGCAAGCTCTTCACGCAGAATGTAAGTTTTTCCAACCTGAAGTCGCTTGATCACATGTGGGGAATCCTTTACGGATGTCCAGGAATCGATCACGTTGCCATCCTTATCCAGTACACTCATGGAAGCCCCGTCAAGTTCTGTTCCGGTCGTGATATCTGCTTTTGTTACTTCTACCGTTGTCGGCTGGTTTTTCTTCACGGATTTTAATTTGATCGTTTTTACGTCCTGGCCCTGGTATGTGGCATCAAATTCCAGGATCTCATCAGAAGATACATAACCCGCCGGTGCCTGCAGCTCTTTCACATAGTATCTGCCAAGCGGAAGATCCAGCGTAAACGCTGCCTTACCTTTTTCGTTGCTTGTGATCTCCTGAAGCAGTGTATCTGCTTTTACAATCACCTTGTCGCCGGAAGAAATTGCTTCTTTATTGTATAATCCAAAGGTTGCACCTTTTAAAGCCTTTCCGGTCTCAGCATCCCGTTTTTCCACACTCAGCTCTACTTTCTGGCGTTCATTGGAAAATTCCAGTTTTTCTTCGATCTCCGGTGTGTTCTGATCCTTATAGATAAAGGCTACTTCCTGACTGTCTGGATTTAAGACAAATCCGGCCGGTGCTTTTGTTTCTTTCACACGGTATTTTCCAAGCGGAAGGTCTTTGATAACAGCTTCCCCATTTTTATTAGTGGTCACTGTTTTTACCAGGGTATCCTTTGCATAGATCACGTGACGGTTTCCCTGCTCGTCCACCTGATGATCCGGTGTGAAAATATCTTCTGCTGCGTAGATTTCAAATTCTGCCCCTTCCAGGGAAGCTTCTTCGTATACAAAATCTTTTTTAAAGGATTTTAAGGTTTCACCGGATTTATGGATCACCAGTTTGCCCTTGACCGGATGGTTTTCATAGGTCACGGTAATGATGGCATCCCCGCTGACGGAATCCATCTGATAAGCTGTATTCTTATCAACTTTGATCTCCACATACTGGGTATTCTGGGTGTAGCCATCAGGCGCTCTCACTTCCTCAATCCTGTAATTTCCGCATTTTAAGGATTCCGGAAGAATCAGGTAACCATTTTCGTCCGTAAAATAGGATTTATGGACAACCGTATTTGGATAGGTCGTTACCTGTTCCACGTACTTTTTCGCATCCAGGTCGTACACTTTGAATTCTGTATTGGCAAGGAGGACCGGCTGTTTGGTCTCATCATCCTGTTTCACGATCTTAAGCTTTGCTTTGAACTCATCGTCCAAAAGGACTCTCCATACCTGCGGTGTGCTGCTGTTCTCGGTTACGGTTACGATAAAATCATCTACCGGCATGAAATTATGCGGTGTTGTGGTCTCACGGACAATGTAGCGTCCATAAGGAATCGGGATGCTGCACGCATAGCCGCGTTCATCGGTAAACATTTCTGTTTTTCCATCTTCCGTAAGAACGATCGGGGTCGCATTTGTAAAGTCATAGCTTCCATCGTCCTTTACAGTCAGGCTGCTGATCAGATAAGCAGAGAATCCGGCACCTTTTAAAAGGTCCGCATCGGTCTTATCATTATCCGCTGCTTTAATCAACTGGAATGGCTGTTTGATCACGTCTTCTTTGGAAACGGTATTTCGTTTTACCGTCTCTACCTGGTCTCCTTCGTAGTTACAGTTTACATCATGCTCCTCTTCGTCCAGAAGATAACCTACTGGAGGCGTGATCTCCTTCAAATAATACTTTCCAAGATACAGATTGCTTACGCTTGCTTTTCCCTCTTTATCGGTCGTCAGGGTAGCTACCTGTTCGTCCTTTTTATAAAGGACTCCGCTCCTGCCATCCGGATGGTTAATGTCTTCCCTTGCATAGAGCCCGTAAATGGCTCCTTCAAATACGGCATCTCCCTGTGCGCTGTTTCCTGTCTCGCTGTCTTCTTTTACCAGGTCGATTGTTGCATTTACACGCTTATTTGTAAAGGTATGGCTAAAGTTTACCTTTTCTTCCTTATCATTGGTGAACTTAAAAGTGAAGGTGTAAGTATCCTCACTGTTTCTAAGGTAAAGTTCCGGTGCCTGGATCTCCCGGATGCTGTAGCTGTAATTAATCGGAAGTTCCGCTTTATAAGAAGCTTTTCCATCGGCTCCGGTCGTTGCTTTTTCGATCAGGGTTCCTTTGGGAACAACGGTCTTACCATCAACTTTGATATCTTCTGCTGCATACAGCCCGTAGATGCCTCCGGAGAGCGGATTTTTTGTCTCTTCGTCCTGCTTTTCCACACGGACTGCAGCCTTCTGGCGTTCATTTAAAAATGTTGCACTGACAGTCTGCACTTCTACGGTCTGGCCTGCATACACAAGCTCAACAGTCTTAGACTCTCCTTTGCATACATAATTATCCGGAGCTTTCGTCTCGGTTACTGTGTAGGTGCCAAGATAGAGATCCTTTAACGTAACGCTTCCGTCATCTCCGGTAACCAGATTATCCTTGACAAGTGCACCTTTTTTATAGATGAGGGTGCCATCTGCCGCCTTGATATCTGCACCTGCATAAACACTGTAAACGGCTCCTTTCAATTTCCGTTTTTCGTAGGCAAAGGTCACACCATCTTCCGTGACGGTCGCTCCAGTAAGCACTTCTCCTTCTTTATAAATGGTGAGTGCACCTTTTTGCTCTTTATCCGTTAAGTTCTTGGAAGCGGTCTGCCCCACGACCAGTTTTACCCCATAGGCTTTCGTATCCAGCACATATCCGGATGGGCCTGAGATTTCACGAAGGTAAACGGTATCCTGTGTTTTGGTGATCTTTACTTCGGATTCCCCTTTTGCATTTGTTGCCGGCATTTTTTTGATAAGTTTCGTGCAGGCTTCATCTGCATAGATGCCGTAAACGGCACCTGCAAGGAGCGCGTTGCTTCCCTTATCTTTTTTGATGATCTTGACCGTTGCTTCATCCGGCCAGTCTACCTCCAGATTCAGCTCCAGTGTATCGGTATAATATCCAAAGCCGATATCCTGGCTGTTCGCCAGCTTTAAGAGCATGGCATGGAAATTAAGCGGATAGTTGGATGTGATCGCATATTTTCCTTTCAGGCTTCCAATATTCTGGGTGGTTGCTTCCAGATGGAATTTTTCACCGCCCTTTACGCTCACATTTCCGGTCCCGGTTTTTCCTGTCGTCTCATTTACAAGGGAGACCCCGTTTTCCAGATGGATCGTGATCACAAAAGCTGCGTTTGCCTTCCATGTGAAGGTCGGGCTCTGGTTTCCATTTGCAGAAGCACTGAGCCCAGGTGTCAGCTCCATGGTCGTTGGATCCGGCATCTTTGCAAGGGCTGCCTTGATCTCTTTTAACATGTTTTTGGCAGTTGTCGAAAGGGATCCTCCAAATCCGGATTCCCCGTCATATAAATAATCGACCAGATAATGCTGCATTGCACGGGTCTCGGAGGAACAGCCGTATTTTTCCATGATGGATTTGATATTATAGCCGTTGAATGTGCCGCCCCATCCGGGACCGCCATATCCGTAAAACATGGCCTTCCTTAAATAACGGTCATCGCCGCCTTCATCCAGTTCGACCATATTTTTATAAGTCGTTCCACTTGGCGGGGACTGTTTACTGTGCTGCATGCAGTATGCATAGACGGTATAAGTCTTTCCGCCTGCTTTGTAACGGATATACTTATAGGAATCATTTCCGCCCTGTCCCATAACGGAATCAAAAGGATGCAGTTTTCCATCTGAATAATAGTAATAGGTATTAGCTTCAATGTCTGTTGAATCATCCCACAAGTCTCCATCGGAAGCTGCCATGGTACTAATACCACCCTCAGCCTGGTCATATAGCACACTTAATGCAACATCATCTTCCGGCATCTCAAAGCTGAAGGAATTTGTTCCCTCATCGTAGCTTACTTCTGCATACAGAAGATCTTCGGTATTCTCTGTCTGGTTTGCTTCAACAAGACTTGTTCCCACTGCGATCAGGCTTCCCTGAGGGATATCACCGGAAAAGTTGACCGTCTCCCCCGTCTGGTAACGTCCGTCCTCGTGGTCCAGTTCAATATTGAATTCATTTCCCTGTACAATGTCAACCTGATGGCTTCCATCCTCTGTTTCCTCATCGGAAAATCCTTCTGCTTCCTCTTCTTCTGGTTCCTCCGTTTCTTCCGGCTCTTCCAGAGTTTCCGGGGCATCTTCCGGGCTTATGGTCGGGAGGACGGGGTCTGCCTCCGGTTCGTCATCGCCTCTTTCCTGTTCCTGGCCGCCATTGGATCCGTCTGTTTCTGCTTCCCTTGGTGTCACAGTAATGTTTCTGGCAACCAGATAGGCTTCCCCGGATGCGGGTGTAACAAGATATACGCATTTATAGGTCCCCGCATGGTTATAATCAAATACAGTCCCGTCTTCCATTGCTGCTTTTTTCAGTTCCACATGGTCTCCTTCAGAGAGTTTCAGTCCTGTAAAATCATTCTGGATATCAAAGGCTTCCCCTTCGGTAACCATAAGCGCAAGTTCCGGATCAGCAACGGTTTCCTCGATCAGTTCCTCCTCGCTTTTCTCCGTCTGAATTTCTGTCTGCGTTTCTGTCTGTACCTCGATCTGCGTCTCGCTCTGTGCGGAAACGCCTCCCACCTCAGCGGCGGATACTGCAGAAGCTCCCGTCTGCAAGAGCGTAGTGCAGCACAGAGCAAAAGCCATCGCACCCGCCATCCATCTTTTCTTCCAGTTTTTTTCCAAGTGCACGTTCTCCTTTCATGATCGCTTTTTTCCCTGCAGTTTTCTTTTGGTCCGTCTCTTATCTGCATCACTTTCTCCTTTCTTCCGGCTTTTTCAGCCAGATAAAAAGGAAACTGAAAAAATTCCAGTTTCCCTTTTATCTGACCAAACATTTATGCCGTCTTCCAGTTTCCTTTTTCCTCTTTTCGAAGGATCCAGTCATCCACGCCTTTGTAGTGTTCCATCCAGGTACCGGATGCATCGGTATCCCAAGTGACTCTTTTGCAGGATACGTTCAGTTCCTCACAGATTTCATATAGTTTTATACAGCCTTTTCGGATCATGTCCCGCTTTCTGCGCTTTCTGGGGCATTCTCCATGATACAGATGAATTCCATGTTCACATTGCCGGCACGCACTTTTTTCATCGTGCTTACAGGACAATTCCATCATTTTATCCATGTCGTAACATTCGTAAACTCTTTTTAACCCCTGCTCTTTCAGTTTTCGCAAGACAGTTTCCAGTCCTTTATGATTGGAAACTCCAGGGACTCCGATATAAGGATTTCCTGTACACATCCATGCGATCTCTGCCGTTAAGATCCCTTCTGTTACGTAAACCGTGCCATCCTTTATTTTCCCAAACATTCCTGCCGGGCTGCCGCTTGATGTGCCTTTTTCTAAGCCGCTGCTGGTAAACCAGAGGTACTTCCGTTCTTTTAAAGGAACATCCAGCCGGATCTGGAATCCTATGATCCGTTCCTTCCCATCCCGGACCGGGCAAAGATACCCGTTATTCTTCCTATAAAAAGCAGCTTCCCAGTCACCATCCCGGTTGATGAAAAATCCAGGAACCCCATCCAGGCGAAATCCCTTTTTTAAGAGCTTTCTGGCAATGGCCACGGAATTCTCCTCATCCGTACTTAAAAAACCTCGTTCTTCCATCTGTCTGACCTCATTTAACGTCAGCCCACGCAGGAGGAGGTTCCTCCGGTGTGTTTCCTTAAGCTTAAGAAAAGTGAGCATCTCCTTATATACCTGGTCCCGGTAATCCCATTCCTCTTCCGTAAGGGAAATGCGTTTCTTTTTAGGAACGATAGAAGCGAACCCATTTCGTGTCGTGGCCTGCTGCCTTTCATCCGTTCCAGAAAAAGAAAGTGCCTGCCTTATCTCACGGTAGGCTTCTTTATACCGGTTCCTTCCATAAATGCCGGATAGTTCCGCATACAGTGTCAGCATGTTTCCGGATGCTCCGCAATGATAGCAATGGTAAACATTTTTCAGTTCTCCATTTTTGCAGATGCAAAAACTGCATTTTCCTCTTAAATCCCCGCAAAAAGGACATTCCACCGGAAATTCGTCCTGGTAAGAATCACTCAGTCTTCGGATTGACAAAAGATCTGCTACTTCTGCGATCGTAAACGATTCTCTGGCATACATGCCTTCCTCCTTTTCATAAAAGATGGCCCCGTTCCCGGAGCCACCTCGAACTGTTTCTCTGTTTTCAGGCTGCTTTTTGCATTTCCTTTTCATGATCCAAAAGAATCTTCGCAGCTTTCTGTATTTCCTGATTCTGGCCTTTGTAACGCTGTACCAGCCATTTGATCGTCTGGTAACCTCTGGCATCCTGCATCATTTCCCCAAGAGGGGTTCCGGCATAGACACCAAAATTGCAGATAACCTTTTCTGCCCATTTCACTTCGTCTTCTGCATCCTCTACGTTATCTATATCCTCTACCGTTTCCTCTGCCGTCTCTTCTGGTGTTTCTTCCTCTTCTTCTGCATCAAAAGAAATCTCATCATCCTCATCAAATGGAACTTCATCCGTTTCTTCTACTGCACGGAAACCGTCTGCATCCGTCTCGGCAGTAATTTCCTCATCTACGGAGATTTCCTCGGTCTGAACCGGATCTTCCGCTTTGGTTTCTTCATCGGAAAATTCTTCCAGTCCGCTTTCACTTTCTTCCATTCCAAAAGTCATCTGTCCAGGCAGGTTTTCTTCTGTATCCGTTACTGCATATTCCACTTTTACAGGATCTTCGGATATGGCATTTCCATCACGCAGTTTTTTACGGTCCGTTTTCTTTTCCCTGACCGGTTCCGTTTGCTCCTGCTTTGCTGCGGTTTCTTTTCTTTCTGTCTTTTCCTGTTTCTTTTTCGGCTTTTCCGGTTTTACGGAAGCTTCCTGCTTCGGCATTTCTTCTTTTTCCGTCCCACGCATGTCCGGATCGTCCATTCCAGATGCCTGCATGATATTGAATTTATTCAAGAAATAATATTTCAGGCCATACGTCCATGCCGCACCTTTTGCTTTATCCGGTGCTTCATTGGTTCCAATGACATGCAAAAAGCTCCGTACCTTGTCTCCCGGACGGTCTGCATTGGTCCAGCACAGTTCCAGATCAGCCTCATATCTCCAGAGTGCTCCCATTTCCTTTAAAAACACGGAATTGCCCTGTTCGTCCATCTGAGTCGGCCTTTCACTTAAGATGTCAAAATCGACCCCGTATTTATTAAGGGCCGGTGTCAGGCATTCATAAATATCATCCAGTTTTACAAAATCATAAGTAACGTCCTCACTGTACCGTTTGCGGATCAGCTTCGGCACCTTTCTTCTGATCCTGATCATCTTCTGGTTCAGATTCATGTAATTGTATTTACCCATATTATTCGTTTCCTCCTGATTTTTTCATTTTTTATACTAAGCAGAACGCGGAAGGCTTACCTCCGGCCCTGTCCCAGTCTTTTTTAACATTTCTTCCATTTCCTCCCGGATACATCCGATACAGATCTTCTTTTTTGAAATCTCCGGAAGTTTTTCAAGGAGCCACTTCTGGGCGAAAAGCTCTGCTGCCCGCTGCGGGTTGCTTAAATATTCCAGAAACATCCGGTCAGAAAATTCCCACTTCATATCCGCAAAATGAAACTGCGGCTGATAGATCAGATCCTCCGGCCGCTTTCCTTTTTTAATAAAACGGTCTGCATTTAGCTGGATATAAACCCTGCTGATCTCCGGGATCATCTGTGCAGCTGCATACCCGCCTTTTAACAAAAGTTCATCCCATTGTTCCCGGATAAGTTTCTTTCCAATGCGGCTTATCTGTGTTTCCAGTTTCGGGATCAGATCCTCACGCACAGGAAAGCCAAAATCATCCGGTATCCCGATCAGCTTCAGAAAAAGATCTTCTGCTTCATAAAGGGAATACTCCGGCATGTGGATCACGGCACACCAGTTCCGGTCTGTTTTTCTGTTTTCCTTTAAACAGTCAAAGAAAAAGAAACAGTTTCCATATCTTGCCTTTATAAACAGCTGTCCGGAAAATTCTTTTACTTCACAATCCGGCGATTTCAGCCATGCGATCAGTTTTTCTGCCTCCCTGCTCTCTTTTAACCAGTCCGGAAGTTTTCTATCCATCACATACCTCCGTAATTTAGATATATGGCAGGGAATACCTGGAATACACCATTTTTGCCCGTTTTAAAAATGCAGAGCCTTTTTCTGCTTTTGCAAACCATTCCACAAAAAAACGTGTCAGGTTCTGCTGCAGTGTCCGGTGTGTATCAAGGGCATAATCCACAAATTCCCCATATCCGTCCATACTTCCTGCAAGCAGGTAGCAGGTAAACATTTTTGCCATCTGCTCTTCATCTGAAGGATTGATCTCCATTTCCTCTGCACCTTCATACACCAGGCACACCCTTTCTGGCTGTTCCTTTACATGCAGACACAGATCATCGGCCATCAGTTTCGATGCTTCGTTTCGAAGATCGTAATATCTGACCTCTGAAAGACCTTTTAGCCAGGCAAACCCAAGATAAGTGTAATTGTCTTTTATTTCCTGCTGCTCTTTTGCCATGGACTCCATAAATTTTTTGTGTCCGGTGGGATGGCAGTTCAAGTATTCATCTACCAGCAGCCTTGCCACATCTTTTCCATTCGTAACCTTCATGTTTTCCTCCCATCAAAAAAAGACAGTCCATGCTGTCTCCATTCTTTTAAATCCTGTTAGTATTTTACAGTGCCAGGAATATCATATTCATGCCAGCGTTTTGACACACAGCCGGCAATTTTTTCTTCCAGAGCTAAAAGTCCTCTCTCATTCGTCTTTTCCTGCCTTGCAATGGTAATGGATTCACAGATCCCGCAGTAGATCTCGTATGCGCTGCATGGCTCATTCCCAGTAGTAGCCTTAAACTGCTCCACGGTTTCTGCAAGCAGTTTTTTTCCAAATCCCGCCTGCTTCATGATCCCTGCCATGGCATTTGCCGGATGCTCGATCCAGATATCACACAGCCGCATGACCCCTTTTAAGACTTCCCGGTAGTAATCAAAGATCGACTCTATGTTTTCCGTGAAATCTTCCATTCCTTTACAGTTTTTGTGCGTAACCTTCAGGGCATTGCCAAGGATCACATTTCTTGTCGGCTCCTGCAGGGAATAAAAAATATTCGCTCCGGACACACCAACGTCTGACGTAGTGATCCGTACAACTGCTTTTATGTCCTTATCGGTCTTTCTTCCATAATTCTGCATCAGTTCCTTATAAACATCTGTAAGTTTCGTATCTTCCAGCTGCCAGGACGCCGTAACAGAATAATGATCTGCATAGCCGTTTAAAAACGTTGCCTTCTCATAGTCCCCATGGATATATGCCGAGGTAACCATGTACATATCCGGCATGGATATGATGGCA
>UMLM01020777.1_pt1 | contig 13978 bp, 13 predicted proteins | sample 1966571 | NCBI WGS metagenome assembly UMLM01 (sample SAMEA4836203, study PRJEB28245) | human gut metagenome | biome: gut microbiome; material: fecal sample | place: Denmark | collected 2008 | reverse complement strand
CTGCCATTCCAACGGCTTCTCCCTGATCCGCAAGGTGCTGCTCAAGGACGCCAAGCTCGACCTGCATGAGCGCTATGACGCGTTTGATGGAAAGACGCTGGGCGAGGAGCTGCTCACCCCGACCAAGATCTATGTGAAGGCCATCAAGCATCTGCTGGGCAAAGTGGACATCAAGGGCATGAGCCACATCACCGGCGGCGGCTTCTATGAGAACGTGCCGCGCATGCTCAAGGAAGGGCAGGGCGTGACCATCGACATGAACGCCTTCCCGTCCAAGCCGATCTTCGAGCTGATCGCTTCTACCGGCAACATCGCGCCGCAGGAAATGTGCAACGTCTTCAACATGGGCATCGGCTTCATCCTCGCAGTGGACAAGGCCGATGTGGAGACCGTGCGCTCACTGCTGGCAGAGATCGATGAGCCTTCCTATGTCATCGGTGAAGTCACGGCATCAGGAAGCGTGGACCTGAAATGGTAAAGACGGCCATCTTCGCTTCCGGAAGCGGAACGAACTTTGAAAACCTGGTGCTGCGGATGCAGGATGGAACGATCCCCAACGCGGTCTGCGAACTGCTTGTCGTCGATAAGGAAAACGCCAAGGCAAGGGAACGCGCCGATCGTCTGGGCATCGATCATATCTATGTGAATCCCAAAGCGTACGCAGGCAAGAAAGAGTATGAGCAGGAGATCCGCCGTCACCTGGAGGAAAAAGGCGTGCAGCTGATCATCCTGGCCGGGTATATGCGCTTCATCGGCGAGGAGCTGCTGACGCATTATCCGCGCCGCATCATCAACATCCATCCGGCTTATCTGCCGGCTTTCCCGGGCGCGCACGGCATCCGGGACGCCTATGAGGCGAAGGTGCCTTATACCGGTGTCACCGTGCATTATGTCGATGAGGGCATCGATACCGGAGACATCATCGCGCAGAAAAAGCTTGCCATCGATCCGGTATGGTCATTGGAAACGCTGGAGACACATGTGCATGCGCTGGAATATGAGCTGTTTCCGCAAGTCGTGAAACAGATCTGTGAAGAAATCGAGGAGGGTAAATCATGAAACGTGCTTTGGTCAGTGTATCTGATAAGAGCGGACTGGTGGACTTTGTCCGCGGTCTGCATGATCTCGGCTATGAGATCATCTCCACGGGCGGAACGAAAAAAGCGCTGGACGCTGCCGGCATTCCGACCATCTCCATCTCTGATGTGACCGGCTTCCCGGAGATCATGGACGGCCGCGTGAAGACGCTGCATCCGAAGGTGCACGGCGCGCTGCTGGGCGTACGCGACAATGAGAGCCATATGGCACAGCTCAAGGAGCTGGGCATCGAGCTGATCGACCTGGTCTGTGTAAACCTGTATCCGTTCAAGGAGACCGTGCAGAAGCCGGGCGTCACGCATGAGGAAGTCATCGAGAACATCGATATCGGCGGCCCGAGCATGCTGAGAAGCGCCGCAAAGAACTATAAGTCCATTCCGGTCATCTGTGATCCGAACGATTATGATGCCGTATTGAAGGAACTGCGGGAAAACGGCGAAACTTGCCCGGTTACCCGGGAATTCCTGGCCGCAAAGGTCTTCCGCCACACTGCCCGCTATGATGCGATGATCGCGGAATATCTGACCGCAAAAACAGGAGAGAAATATCCGGAAAGCTTCACGATCACTTATGATAAGGTGCAGGATCTGCGTTATGGAGAAAACCCGCATCAGAGCGCGGCGTTCTACAAGAACATGCATCCGCAGTATTCACTGGCCAACGCCACGCAGCTGCATGGCAAAGAGCTTTCGTATAACAATATCCAGGACGGCAATGCGGCCATCGAGATCCTGAAGGATTTCGAAGGGCAGCCGGCCGCAGTCGGTGTCAAGCACATGAACCCTTGCGGCGTAGGGATCGGCGATACCATCGAAGCTGCCTGGGACAAGGCATATGAAGCCGATCCGGTCTCCATCTTCGGCGGCATCGTGGCATTGAACGCTCCGGTCAGCGTCGCGCTGGCAGAGAAGCTGTCCAAGATCTTCCTGGAGATCATCATCGCGCCTGGCTTCGAGCCGGAAGCGTTTGAGATCCTCTCCAAGAAAAAGAACATCCGCCTGATGACGCTGGACACTGCGCTGGAACCGACAGCCAAGTATAAAGTGACCAATGTCATGGACGGCCTGCTCGTTCAGGATATGGATACGAAGCAGATCACGGCAGATGATCTGCGCTGTGTGACGAATCGCAAGCCGACCGATGAAGAGATCGAGCAGCTGCTGTTCGCCTGGAAGGTCGTCAAGCACGTGAAGTCCAACGCCATCGTCCTGGCGAAGGACAACATGACGATCGGTGTCGGCGCAGGACAGATGAACCGCGTCGGCGCAGCGAAGATCGCCATCGAAGAAGCCGGCGAAAAGGCCAAGGGCTCCGTCATGGCGTCCGATGCGTTCTTCCCGATGCCGGATACGGTAGAAGAAGCCGTCAAGGCAGGCGTGACCGCCATCATCCAGCCGGGCGGATCCATCAAGGATCAGCTGTCCATTGACGTATGCAACGAATACGGCATTGCAATGGTCTACACAGGCATCCGTCATTTCAAACATTAAGAGCGATATCTAACAGAACAATGAGAAAAGAGATTTCAAAAATGACTGAAGATTATCAATCATTTGAGAAATCTCTTTTTTTCAATATCAGGCATGATAGGAAGAAATTGCAGCATTAGGACTGCAGAACGCTTATTTTCAGAAAATTCAGGAATGCAAAAGCATTTAAAGTAAGGTATCTCTAGTATACACAGAGGTGACGGATCGCTCTCTTCTGCGGCATATATCTGGCTTATATCGATACTTGAATTCATAAAATTACATCTGAAAAGAAAACAGCACCCTGATGGTATTAGTTCCACCAAGTTAAATTAAAATAACTGCCATCATTTATTTATATCCGATCGGGACCTTGTGATTGCTTAATCCCAAAAGAAAATCAGAAGAAACATTATATAGCTTACATAAAGAAATCAGATGATGAATGGGAAGCTCATTAGCCCCACGTTCATATCGAGCATACATTGTTTGTGAGGTTCCAAGATGTTCCGCGACCTGTGTTTGTGTCAGATCATGATCTTCACGAAGATCGCGCATTCGTCTGATCAAAACGGCATTGGACATTGAATCACCTACTGAAATATAGCATAGTACAAATTTTTACTATTGAATTTAGTAAAGATTTGTACTAAAATTAGGTATCATGAGCAAGGGAAAATAGGAGGATATTGTGATGTATTGTAAAAATTGTGGTAAGGAAATTGATGATAATGCGGTAGTATGTCCGCATTGTGGAGTACAGCAAAAACGAGTAGCATCTGAGGTCGTAGATAATGGCGGCTTTGGATGGGCCTGCTGGGATGCTGCATTCCGATCGTAGGTCTGATTCTGTTTTTGGTTTGGAAAGATTCAAGGCCTAATACAGCAAAATCAGCGGGAATTGGTGCATTGGTCGCAGTTGTATGTATCGTGATCTGGTACATTTTAGTATTTGCGGTGGGCATTGGTACTTCTATGTTCGCTTGATAGTATGAACAAAAATGCATTGTATATGTAATAAAGCTTATATCTGGCTTCCAAGAATCTTTGGCTGTCATTGCCGGGATGACCGTTCATTTCACTACAAGGGTGTCAAATTTCCCCTTTGTGCAAGATGTACAGGAGAGTTATCAGGTATTATTTGCGGCATGGCGATTTATGCTTTTTTTCAAATGTCTTGGTATGGATATGTAGTACTCATGATTCCATTGATCATCGACGGTTTTGTGCAATTGAAGACTCAATATCAAAGTACTAATGCAAGGAGATTTGTAACAGGTGTATTATTTGGGTATGGATTAGTTTCTATGTTTTTGCTAACCAGCATATATGTGTATGGTTTAGGCTATTTCGCATTTTAGATTTGCTTATATGGAATGGTTTTTGTTTTTGAAATAAGGCTATGCAAAAAGGTAAGGTGAAAAAATGTCTAGAACGGTTATGAAGATTCCTTATGAAGGAGAAAAAGATACGATTGATGAATCGATCAGAGAAATTTTGATTAATGATGATTATCGCGAAATTGATTACAATCGTGAAGTAGTGTGGAAAAAAGGAACAGGTTTAGCGACGGCAATGCACTTTATCAAAGTGGAATACAAAACAGGTATGGTAGTACTGTCTGGCTGGATACAGATCGGTGTTGGCAGTGTTGGCGGCAAAGAGCAAGAATTAAAGGGCTTTGTGGGAATGGCACCTAAGAAGTCCGTATTGAAAACAATGAAAAAACTACAAGATGAAATCCAAAAAAACTTATGAGATTTAATGGAGCAGAGAAATGAAAAGAATTAAATATCTTATTCTGGCAATTACGGTAGTCTTGTCTGGATGCAGCATAGTTTCTGAACCTGTTTCAGAAACTATGCCAGGTGTTGTGATTGAGAATGATGAAGTTTATTCAGTCACTTTTGAGCTTCCCGAAGGAGAGAGCATTGAAGAAGTACTGGGCAGTGAACTGGGATCAGAACATCAGATGGCAATCACTTTTGGAAATGATACAAGCATCAGCTATTGGTATGTGGTAGAAAATGGAGGTCTCTTAAGCCGATATGGCAATTATTATCGATATGGACCTACTGCAGAAATAGTTGACGCAACAGGAGTTAGCTCTCCGCCAGCAGGGATAATGCTGCATAATGCACCTGATCAGGAGGACTTATTTGATCCGGAAGATGCAGATATATTATCAGAGAAATACGGAATCTCTTTAAACTTTGATTAGGATTGCTTAGTTAGGATCAAACGATGTTTGGACAAATGTAAAAAACGGATGGATAAGGGGGATAAAAATGATGTTGAAAAAGCTGAATGCTATGATGTTGTTTTCCATCTTCTTGCTGAGCGGTGTCTTGTTGGGAGGATGCTCAACCAATGCGAATTCTTTAGTGGGAACCTGGAAAGAAGTAGACAGAACAGCAACGATGACATTCTATGAAGATAAAACATGCTTAGATGTGCCTGTAAAAAATATTACTGGCGCCGATCCAGTTTCATATGTTATTCAAGAGGATGGCCGATTGATCTTCACTATGGAATGGGATGGCAATATGGTTTTTGAAAAGTCAGAGACAAAAGAAGAAGCTTTAGATGATTATGATTTATATTATTTAGAAGGAGATACACTGGTACTAGGAAGGGTAGAATACGAAAGACAATAGCATCATATTGAAAAAGGCTAGGATAAATACGGAAATCTTTTATCCTAGCCTTTTATCTATTGCCAGTAGCATTCTACAATTAATGTCTAATTTTAAAATGATTTCATTTGATCAAATATTGACAAAACAGTATATAGAATAGTAATGTATAAAAAAAGATATGCTTATTAGCATGGCGGAGGAAAAGTATGAAAAAAAGCAGAACAAAAATTTATAGTAAAAAGATGCTATGGATATTAGCTATCATTCTTATTTTGGCTATTGGTATTTTTGGTTATAACTATTTTCAAAGGAACCAAGTAGAGGAAGAAGTTGAGAAGTCAGTTGAAATTCTAGAATCGGGTGATATGGAGAAAATTAATGAACTGATATTCTCAAGATCAAGTGAAATTGAAAATAATGATAGTGAGGGAATATTGGCTCAAGTTTTTAAAGGAATTGATATAAATATTGCCAAAATAGATGGAAATCGCATAGAACTTACAATCAATACAAAGGATTTATCAAATTTTTTCCAAGATGCAGAAGATAGTGGAGAAATGTATACTGGAGATTCATTGTTATCGTACTTGAAAAAATATAAAGAGAAAAGTAGCAATAGCTCATTTTCAGCCAGCGTTCCTTATGAGCGGATAGATGGAAATATTGTCATAGATTATGATAACGAATCTTTAATTGATGCGATGAGTGGTGGTTTGATCACATCCTATAAAGAAGCATATCAAGAATTATTAGATGAATATCAGAAGGAGATCTCAAGATGATAAAATTGATTAAATGCATTATCGTTATGTCTTTGATATTTATAGGGATAGTTCCGGCAGAAGCTGAAGAAAATGGAAGTTATCTGTGTGTTCCTGTAGAATATTCGGATAATGTAAATGAGATAGAAGAACTGAATGTTATGGTGCTGGAAGACAACATATATGTAGATGCACTACAGCTGGCACAACGTTTCGGATATGATCTTTCAAACAATGATGACGAAAATATCTTTTTATCTAGACAAGGTGCAGTTCCTTCGCAAATCCGTTTTTCTACTAAGGAAACAAAGGTAGGACGAACGATGGCAATGGAAATTGATGATGATCAGAACATACATTATGAATTTGAAGCACCATTTACCAGCGTGATCGATGAACAGGGAATATGGATCCCGCTGGAGTTCTCGATTTTGATCATGAACGGCAGTGTAATGATCTATGATGACCATTTATATATCGACACTCCAAAAGAGAACTTTTTAGATACATTTGTTCAGATAAGAAAGAAAAGCAGCACATATAGTTTTGACTGGACAGATGATTTCGGATATACAGAAACTGACTGGAAGGTGATAGGCGAAAGCAGCCATCTGATCAATGTGTTCAATGGCTTGCTGGAATTTGATGGTGACTCCTGGTTGACCACATTTCAATCATTTTTCAATAACTCTGCCAATTATGATAAAAAATACGGGCAGGATCTGGCAATGTTGATCTGTACAACATCAGATAAAGAGCTTTCATCGATGATGAGCGATATTTCTCAAAGCCAGGCATTGTTCAGCCCAGATGGGAAACTGGCATCTTATTTAAATGATAAATCGAACATCATCAACAATGATATCAATATCCTTTATGATCAATGCGATTCACTGTTGAAAGAAGTTCAGGAAGGGAATTCTCAATTTGTAACATACAACAGGACATATCAAAAGCTGCAGGATATGCTGGAACAGAAAGAAACCTTTGACAGCACAGGCGGGAAGATCCTAGAATTTCAAAATAATCTATCAGACGCAACAACGGTTTTTGATAAGCTGTTGAAAATAGGCGAAGTACTCGGATATACAGGAGAATTTACGAATCAGGATGCTTTTGCGGTAGATGCATTATACACTTTCTTAGGTCAGGTAACCGGAGATGAAGGACTGCAAAAGAACATGTATGATTCTATGAGAGATTATGAGAAGGATTTGAAAACAAACATCATAGAGTATTCTGGAAAGCGGTATTTTGATGAACATATCGATGAATGGATAAAAAGCGGATTAGGCCTTGATAAGATACTGGGAAATCAGGCCAATGGATTATTGTTTGTTTGGAGCATTGCATCAGACATGGTACCGTTTATATCTGACGGATTGCAGGCAGCTGATGATTTTGAGCTGGCGATGTATGCAAATGTACTGCAAGGAGATTCATTTTTAAATCTGTTGGATCAAAGAGACTGGATATTCAGCGGCGCAGACCAGATAACGTCAGAAAATCTGCATATCTTAGCACAAGATGCTTATATATACTTGAAATCGTGTTATACGATGAGAGAGGCAGCGCTGGGTTCTTTAAAAGGTAAAAGCGATTATGTAGAAGAGAAGGCACAACCATTAATTGACGCGCAGAACTCTATCAATTCAGATATTGCGGATCTATTGAGCTTTTTGAAGGATGCGCCAGAAGATAACAAGAATGGATTCTATGGATTTCTTCCGGAAGATAATGAGGAGTATCTGGCAAATTATGACAAATCAGTGATGAAAGAATGGGTAGACCAGTATGGCCATTCTTTGATTGATGAAACAAATTTTGTTGGTGAATGGGTATTGGATAATACAAAAACTCGCGAAAAAACTGGGGAGAATTTAAATGCCATATTTGGCTCAATGATTCGTGATGGTAATCATATGAGTATAGCAGATGATCATACCTTTTCATATAGTGTAGGTGCATATGGTGGTAATGGAACGTGGTCTTTAAAAGGAAACAATATTTATTATGAAGTAAAGACATTTACAACAGATGAGATAGAGACAGGTACGCTCCAACTAGATGATTCCAAACAATATCTGATAATGTCCATTGCAGATACAACAGTATGTTGGAGAAAAAACACATTCTCTATGAATGATTCGCAAGGACAAGAAACAATATTTACTAATGGAGTTACTCTTGAGGAGTATCTTACTTATGGGGATGGACATTGGACACATTCTGGAGTGAGTGATGGTAGGACTTTTGAAGCTACTTTTTCTAAGAATCAAAGTTTTGAGCTTATTTACAAAGATGCAAATAAAGATGAAAAGATTCGATATCATGGGACTTTTACGACAAATGAGGATGAATTGACTTTGACCTTTGAAACTGATCAAGGGACAATCAGATCCGAATATACCGTTATAGCAAGCACACAAGATGTGATCGGTAGCCCAGATTCACAATTTAGTTTGGTCACGATTAATGATCCGATGTCTTGGGAAAAAGACTTAAGCAGTAATCTCTTTTTTAGTCATAATTGGGCATCATAAAAATTTATTAATATATTAAGAAACGGCTGGTAATTCCGGCCGTTTCTTATAGTATTGATCTGCGCACAAAATCGATGAATTCCTGCATCGGGGCAGTAAGTGCCTTTCGGGAATGATGGATCAGGTACCATTCACGGTCAAGCGGATGATCGTTCAAGGTAATCTCATATAGTTCCTTCCTCTGCAGGAAGGGGAGCACGAGACGCCGGGGCAGGATGGATATGCCCATGCCGCTGCGCACGGCTTCGATGAGGGCGTGATTACTGACGGATTCCACGAGCGGGCGCAGCTTCATGTGATGCAAGGTGAACAAGCTCTCGGTGATGCTGCGGGTGGCGCTATTTTCCTCGCGGGTAAGGAAAGGCAGGTCCTGAAGCGTGGTAATTTCGATCGTTTTCTGTCTGGCTAACGGATGATCTGGCGCGCAGACGAGCGCCATCTTGTCTTCGCATAAGGTGATGACCGTCAATGCCGCATTACGCGGTGTGCCTTCGATGAGTGCCAGATCGAGCATGTTGTCCATCACGGCCTCTTCTACCGCATAGGTGCTCAGGACTTTGGTCTGCAGCTGCAGTGCCGGTCTTTCCTGATTGAATTGATGCAACAATGGAAAGAGCACGGTGGAAGCGATGGTGATGCTGGAGCCGATCCGCAACTGTCTTTCGTATGTACGGGCATGGAAGCAAGCATCCATTTCTTCCTGGATGCTGCGCATGCGCTGTGCATAATCGTAAAACTGCTGTCCAGCTTCGGTAAGATAGAGCCGTTTGGACAGACGTTCAAAAAAGACGCAGTCATACTCTGTCTCCAGGTCCCGTATGGCCATGGATACGGAAGGCTGAGCCAGATGCAGCCGGTGTGCGGCAGCGGTCATGCTTCGTTCTTCGCAGACGGCGATGAAGATCGATAAGGAACGAAAGTTCATATAGTCCTCCTTATAATAAAATGTTTATGAATATCATCTGATAATACTATTTTTATTATAGAATGACTCGCCGTATAATGAAAGGGACAAGGGGGAATGTATATGGAAAAAGGAAGGCTTTGGAAACTGTTTTCCTCTACCTTCATGCTGAGCGCGTTTACCTTTGGCGGAGGGTATGTCATCGTCACCTTGATGAAAGAACGCTTTGTGGACCGGTATCATTGGATCGAAGAAGAGGAGATGCTGGATATGACCGCCATCGCGCAGTCTGCGCCAGGGCCGATCGCAGTCAATGGCGCCATCGTCGTCGGCTATAAGATCGCGGGGCTGCTGGGCGTATTGGTCAGCGTGATCGGAACGATCTTGCCGCCATTTATCATCCTTTCGCTCATTTCTTTTTTCTATGATGCGTTTGCGTCCAACATCTGGATAAGCACCGTGCTGGATGGCATGCAGGCAGGTGTGGCCGCAGTGATCGCCGCAGTCGTATGCGACATGGGCGAAGGGGTCATTCGCACGCATAGCCTGCTCGATGAGCTGATCATGGTTGCCGCGTTTGTCTTGAATTATTTCCTTGGGGTCAATGTGGTTTTAATCATCTTTGCCTGCATATTGATCGGGCTGGCACGCTCGTTTTTGAAAGAAAAGAAGGTGTCCGTATGATCCTCGTCTCTTTGTTCATCAGCTTTGTGATCATCGGCGCGCTCAGCTTTGGCGGCGGCTATGCGGCATTGCCGTTGATCCAGAATCAGATCATAAGCATGCATCATTGGCTGAGCGCCGAAGAATTCAATCATCTCATCACCATCTCGCAGATGACGCCGGGACCGATCGCCATCAACAGCGCGACTTTTGTTGGGCTCAAGCTTGATGGCCTTGCCGGAGCGGTGACTGCCACGCTTGGCTGTGTTCTGCCCTCTTGCATCATCGTCACGCTGCTGGCACACTTTTATTTCAAATATCGTGACCTCAGCGTGATTCGTACCGTGCTGGGCACATTGCGTCCCGCGGTGATCGCGCTGATCGCAACAGCTGGCCTGACCATGCTCATCCCGGTCATCTTTCAGGACAGCGCATTGCGTCTTGATGCTGTGCGCATCGAAGGGATCGCGCTCTTTTTGGGCTGTCTCTGGCTGCTGAGGAAAAAGCGATGCAGTCCGATCCTGGTCATGGTGCTGGCTGGCGCTTTGCAGGCAGGACTCTATGCTTTGCAGCAGCTGGTATAAAAAAACCGTGCGTCATGCACGGTCATTCATGCAAACCAGAAATCGTTGAAGCTGTATTTGTAGATCCGATAGCCCAGGAAAATGCTCTCATCCGTATCATTGTAGGCGTAAGAGGCGAGCAGCTGTCCGTCCGTGTCATAGACATAGAATTCGGTACGCATGCCGCTGTTGACGATCAACTCATCTCCATACCATTGTACGCTGGATACGATGCTGGAATAAGGAACCGATAAGGAATCGACCAGTTGATAAGTGCCTTCATTCTCATCGACAAGATAGCGGGTGTAATAAGAGATGGAATTGCCATCGTCCTGAAATGATGTGGAATTACCTTCTGAGCCGCTGATCGATTCGATCCGGCTTTCATAGCTCCAGAAGTTGTTATTATAGAAATACAGATAATATTGCCCTTCTTCCAGGCTGTCATCCGTTTCATAGACGACATTGTGCTGTCCGGCCGAATTGGTGAAATTGCCATCTTTTGTGAGCAGATACTGGGAATAAGCGGTATCTGCCCATACATTTTCCGGACCGATGAAATAATCGATCGTGATGTCATCATAAATATCGTCAAACTTCATGATCGTCGAAGTCTCCCGTGAACTGAGGATCATCTCATCCTCGTTGATCAGCTGGATGGAATTGAAGTGCAGCCAGTCCCAGTCTTGCGAGCCCCACAGGCTGTCGGCAGAATATGGCTGGGTCAATGCTTTGTAATCTCCCATGACTTCATCAAAGTCAATGATCTTGTCGACATCGCCGCTTTCCAGATCGATGGAGATGATGATGTCTTCTACGTTTTCTTTGGCATACTCGGTAGCCAGTGCGATGATCTCGCCATCATCGTTAAGCGCGTAATCATGATGAAGCTCGTATTCCGGGAATTCATAGACCGCGATGACTTTGCCCAGACGGTCTACCCGCACGGCCTTGGACAGATTGACAGAATAAAACATGGTGTCGTTATAAAACATGACATTTTCGATCATGTCGCCGTCCAAGGGCAGTTCTCCGCGCACGGTGCCATCATTATCGATAAGGAATGAATAACCGTCGTAGCTGTAATTCAGGCCGAAGGTCATATACAGGCCATCAGTGAGTTCTGCATCGTTTTCCGTGCTTTTTTCGATCTGGGTCGGATAGCCAGAGCTGAGCTGCGGCGCCTCTACCGTGAACTCCACTTGTTCAAGCAGCGTGCCGTTGCTGTTTGCGGCCGAAAGGGTGATGGTATTGGTCTCGCCCGGAACAAGTCCGATCAGCTGATGTTCATGGGCCGTGCTGATGTTATCCTCACTGTCGCTGTACAGCGTGCGGCTGAAGTTTTCGTATCCCTCACATTGGATCGTATAGGAAAGCACACTGGCTTCTTCCTCTTCAAACCAGATGTATAAGGATGTGGTGTTTGTGCCATATGGGTCGAAGATGAGCAACGGGTCTTCCATCGTGTGTGTTTCGGATTTGAACGCATCGATCTGTGACTGGATCTCTTCTTGTACATCCAGGTCATAGTAGGTGAAGCCGTCAGTCTCTGTATCGATGTCGATCATTTCGATATCTGGGTCGATGGTTACGGTTTCTACTGGTTCATTTGTTTGAGCCATGCATCCGCATAGCGCGGCAAAAAGCAGACTGCCGCAGAAAGTGAATAAGATTTTCCGATTCATCTCAATCCTCCTTCTTTCATTGTAAGCGGTTGAAGCAATGACAGTGTGGTGGACATGTGAACATTATGGGAAATGTATGGGCCATATCTTTTTTTTTGCTCTTTTGCTTTCTATCGTTCACGAGTATAATAGTATGGAAAAAGTCAGGTGAGGAACATGGTGGATATCATTGTGATCGGAGGCGGGCATGCCGGCATCGAGGCCGCGCTGGCTGCTTCCCGCATGGGAATGGAAACGGTGCTGTATACGATGCACATCGACATGATCGGCTCTATGCCGTGCAATCCCAGCGTCGGCGGGCCGGCCAAGGGGATCGTCGTGCGAGAGATCGATGCGTTAGGCGGAGAGATGGGCCGTGCAGCCGACGCGACCGCGCTGCAGTTCAAGATGCTCAACACGACCAAAGGGCCAGGCGTGCAGAGCCTGCGCGTGCAAAGCGACAAGATCGCCTATCGGAAATACATGCAGGATGTCCTGCTGCATCAGGAACATCTGCAGGTGAGGGAACAGTGCGTGGAGCGGGTCATCGCGTCCGATGGCAAGGTGAAGGGCGTGCAGCTACAGGATGGGCATATGGAAACGTGCCGTGCGCTGATCATCACCAGCGGGACCTTCATGAGCTCTACTATCCTGGTGGGCCATCGCGCAATGTCCGGGGGACCGGAGGGAGAACCGACCACGGACGCGCTCTCGCAGAGCCTGCGCGATCTGGGGATCCGTACCTTCCGCTTGAAGACCGGTACGCCGGCTCGAGTGAAGAGCGATTCGATCGATTTCACGAAGACTGCGGTGCAGCCTGGCACAGATGATTTTGTCTGCTTCAGCGAGGATACGACCGCCATCCTTCCTTTTGCAGAGCAAGCGGTCTGTTATCTGACCTATACGACCCCGCAGACCCATCAGATCATCCGTGATCACCTGGAGGACTCTGCGATGTATTCCGGGCTGGTCAAGGGCGTAGGACCGCGTTATTGCCCGAGCATCGAGGATAAGCTGGTGCGCTTTGCGGACAAGCCGCGTCATCAGATCTTCCTTGAGCCGGAGAGCCGTTCGCTGGATACGACCTATATCCAGGGCTTCTCCACTTCGATGCCCCACGATGTCCAGGAAGCGATGCTGCACAGCCTGCCGGGGCTGGAGCACTGTGTCATCGATAAATATGCCTATGCGATCGAATATGATGCCATCGATCCGCTGCAGTGTTATCCGACGCTGGAAAACAAGCTAGTGGAAAACTTGTATACGGCAGGGCAGATCAACGGGACGAGCGGATATGAAGAGGCGGCCGCACAGGGGCTCATCGCCGGCATCAACGCTGCTTCGCGCCTGCTGGGCAAAGAAGCTCTCGTGCTGCGCCGCGACGAGGCGTATATCGGCGTCATGATCGATGATCTGGTGACCAAAGGGACGAAGGAGCCATACCGGCTGTTGACGTCCCGGGCCGAATACCGCCTGCTGCTGCGCCATGACAACGCAGATATGCGGCTGAGCGAATACGGCCATGCCTATGGGCTGATCAGCGAGGCGCGCTATGCCCGCTTCCAGGAGAAGAAACGGCGCATCGCGGAAGGGATGAAGCAGTGCGAAGAGATCCGCTTTACGCCGAAGTCAGAAGTAAACGATTATCTGCGCGCGATCGGCTATGAACCGCTG
>UMLM01016982.1_pt1 | contig 13985 bp, 9 predicted proteins | sample 1966571 | NCBI WGS metagenome assembly UMLM01 (sample SAMEA4836203, study PRJEB28245) | human gut metagenome | biome: gut microbiome; material: fecal sample | place: Denmark | collected 2008 | reverse complement strand
CATCCAACTTGTGAACTTCTGGCCTGATCTGACGCTGGACGATTACATCAACCTGAAATCCCGTGTGGAGACCCGCATGAAAATCACCGTTATGACCTCCACCGGCGATGATGACCTTATCAACCCCGAAGAAAAGGGTGATTTGGAGTATCGCAAGGCACAGCTGAAACGCTTGCAGGAAGAGGTCGTTGACATCGAGGATATGTCGGACGGCATCTCCATCATGGATCTGGGACTGAACGAGTTCCGGCTCGACCTGCTGGATTACATCAAACACAATGGTGATCTGGACAAGAAGCCCCGTGGACTTCATGCGGTGGTTCCGGCTACGGATGAACTGCCGGAGGGAGTGATCTTCGTGCTGAAAAACATCAATGACAGCGTCAATGTGGACAATCGGAACCGCATCCATCCGTTCTACATGGTTTACATCGGCATGGATGGGCAGATCATCTGCGACTACTTGAACCCCAAAAAGATGTTGGACGATATCCGGCTGCTGTGCCGTGGAAAGACTGAGCCAATCAAAGAGGTGTATGAACGCTTCAACAGGGAAACAGACGATGGAAAGGACATGGCAGAAATGTCCGAATTGCTGAGTGAAGCCATTGACTCGATCATTGATGTCAAAGAAGAAAGCGACATCGACAGCCTGTTCTCTGCGGGCGGAACAACGGCATTGCTCAGTCAGGTGTCCGGACTGGATGATTTTGAATTGATCTGCTTCCTTGTTGTAAAATGAACGAACAGAGGTGAAGAATGTGCTTGGTTTGCCTATGACTACCGAGTTCAATAAACGTATCCCTAAGCAGAAGTTTTATGAAAACATTGCTGTGACACCGGCTATGAAGAAAGCCTTTGTCGAGCAGATCAAAATCATCTATTGGCGCAATAAGATTGCGACTACCACCCTGAATCTGGCTGCTGGCGGGCAGGTGACGGAGATCGAGGTGTTCGAGGTGCGGCTGTCTGCCCCGGAGCTGGACGAGAGTGTGCTGCGCCAGATCGACCGGGAAATTCCGTATCACATCCTCTTTTTGCTGGAATACGAGGGCAAGTATCGTGCTGTCATCGGCTACAAGGAGGCTGCGGCGGGCAAGACAGCCTTTAAGGTTGATCGCTATTATTCTACGGACTGGCTGGACGAGGACGACCTGCCGGTGCATCTGGAAGGGCTTACGCTGGATGCTGTATACGAGAGCTTTGTCCGTCAGATCGCAGGTGATGTTCTGGTTGAAGAAAATGGCACTACGCTGAAAGAAAGCATTGAGCAGCAGAAGCAGCGTGAGCAGCTGGAAAAGCAGATTGCTGCACTGGAAGCTAAAATCCGTAAGGAAAAGCAACCGAAAAAGAAATTTGAGATGGTTCAAAAAATTAAAATGTTAAAGGAAAGGCTGAAAGATGTCTAATTCAATGATTTCAAAGCATAGTAAATCAGCTTTTGACGAGTCTGAATCAATCAGAATTCTAGAGGAACTTTTGGAATCAACACGTGAAATTAAAACTTTTTTTAGCGAAAATGATCGAACTCCAAATTATGATGGAACATTTGAGCTTGTAAACAATGAATGTGAACCTGTCAAACAATTTATCGTCCAAATAAAAAAAGTTGACAAATTGATACAGAATACAAAAGGAAAAAACATTGGAAAATATGATTATTCACTCAAAACAAATTTCTTGCAGTATGTTAAAGACAAGGTGACGGAATGTCCGGCAATTTACTTTGTCGTAGATCTTTCGACCAAAAAGGTATTCTGGATATATCTTTCAGATGAAACGCTTATGCGATTGAATTTTGAAGGAAAAAAGACAGTGACATATCATTTTCAGGAGACAGAGTTTATTTCTGATATAAATTCTTTCATTTTGGAAATGAGGCATATCGCTCAAGAACGTAATCGACTTTTTGTATATAAAACACCTCAGCAGATTTCAGAACTTCAAGATGCCGTGGATTACCTTAACCAGCACTTGAATGGTGACTTGAAGAAGATAAAGGAATGTGTTTTTCCGGATTTGTGGAGGATTGGCATTAAGTATAGCTCGAACCGTGATATTCAAGTTAATGATAGAACGATTCAAGTTGCTGGGTGTGTTGCGTTGTATCCTCAAATGCGTGGAAATCTTGACACAGGAGTGCACGAATATGACTGGAATATAAAAGAAAATATGTTTACACATTTTTCTTTTATATCTGAAACCGATTTGAAGAAATATAGTAAAAACACACTACATGAAATTATTCAAAACTATTTTAGAATCGGAATACAACACGACTGCTTACCAACACTTGTGCTGTTAGAACGGGTGGAGGACTTCATTGAAAAAAGCAACTGTTTCTTTGAAAAATCAAAATCGAATATATACTTGCCGTCTGATATTCATCGTAGATTCGTATTGTTGCACAATTACATGTGCTTTGTTCTCTCAGGATATGCGTCTTCAGATAAGGAAATTGCATATGTAAAACGGACAAATGAAATTCTCTCTCGTGGAAGAAAAAATTTCTACGATATCTTTGAGTGCGCACGTTCATGTCCGGAAGATTTCAAAAAATATTGTGCTTATGGAAGAGATGATGAAAATCGTTTTCGAGGAAGTGTGCTTGGGCTTTTGACAGATGAAAGTGTACGGTGGCTTTTGGCAATTCTTGAACTTGAAAAACGGAAGGTGCAAGAGATTACTCCGGTTTGGGGATATCATTGGTACGATTTGGTTCAATTCAATAATCCAGAGTATATTTCCAGATGCAATGATATATGCGGAAAACTGTTTTCTAATTTGCCTGAATTATACGAAGAAACATATTATAATATTTTTGATACTAGTAAATATCTTATTCGAAATAAATATGACTATAAACTTATCTGCAATAATATTGGTGATATGAGATTTCTGTGTATAGATTCACAGTGCTATTCATCGAAAAAACTTGGCATACAAATGAATCCATCCTGTACAGCGGACTTTCCAGACGGCAATGTGCCGGATGGTCTTATATCGACTACGGGGAGTGCAACGATTCAGAGATTTATTCAACACAGAAATCTGTACTATGATTCGATTTGTTGTCTTCTTTATCGTGGCGTCTGCAAAGGATTAGAATTTGAAGAAAAAGATTTGCCACTATATGAACATGAAGACGTTGAATTCTATTTATAAAAAGTGAGAGGTTATATGATGGACACCCTTAAAATGCACAGCCTTGACGGTGTACAGCGCAACATTGAGCTGATCGGCGAGCTGTTCCCCAATGCAATTACCGAGGTGAAACGTAACGGCAAAGTAGAACACGCCATTGACTTTGACGTTCTGCGGCAGGAGCTTTCCGATTCCATCGTGGAAGGTCGGGAAGAGCGCTACCAGTTTACATGGCCGGACAAGAAAAAGGCGATGCTGGCGGCAAATGCGCCCATCACGGCAACCCTGCGTCCCGTTGTGGCGGATAGCGTTGGCAAAGATGGCACTCCCGGTGGCTTTGACAGCGAGAACCTCTACATCGAGGGCGATAATCTGGAAGTGCTGAAGCTCTTGCAGGAAACCTATCTGGGCAAGGTCAAGATGATCTACATTGACCCTCCGTACAACACCGGCAATGATTTTGTCTATGAGGACGATTTTGCCCAGAGTGCGGCGGACTATATGGATAATAGCGGTCAGTATGATGAAGAAGGCAACCGCCTTGTGACCAACACCGAAAGCAATGGGCGGTTCCATACGGATTGGCTGAACATGATCTATCCACGTCTGAAAATTGCAAAAGACTTGCTATCGAATGATGGGATTGTGTTTATTAGCATTGATGATAATGAATTGAATTCGATTATTTCAATAGGAAAAGAAATTTTTGGAGCAGATAATTATATTGCAACTTTTATCTGGGAAAAAAGAAAAACTCGTGAGAATCGAAAAATTGTTTCGGTAAGACACGACTATATCGTTTGCTTTATAAAAAATTTTGGACAAAGAATAGATGCAATCGGTTTGGAACCGATGGATGACGATGCAATTGATAGGTACAAAAATCCAGATGGGGACCCTAGAGGTGTTTGGACTTCTGTTCCTGCGATTGCGCAAGCAGGACACGGAACGCGGAATCAATTTTATACCCTAACATCGCCTAAGGGACTTGAGTTCAACCCGCCGTCTGGTTCTTGCTGGCGTTATACAAAAGAAAAAATGCAGGAAGCGATTGCAGATAACAGAATATGGTTTGGTTCGGATGGAATGGGTGTTCCGCGTATAAAAAAGTTTTTAACCGAAGGAAAACAAGGTTTGACTCCGGAGACAATGCTTTTTGCTGACAAAGTGGGGACGAATGATTCAGCAAAACGAGAACTTGTAGCATTATTTGGAGGAATCGCAGTATTTGAAACGCCGAAGCCGGTCTCATTGATTGCCCATTTTATTCGTGTTTGTAACGATTCTGAAAATGGGATTTTTCTCGACTTCTTTTCTGGAACAGGAAGCACTGCCCATGCTGTAATAAAATTGAATGCCGAGGACGGCGGGCACCGTAAATTTATCATGGTGCAGTTGCCGGAAAAGACGGACGAGAAGAGCGAAGCGTACAAGGCTGGCTATAAGAACATCTGCGAAATCGGCAAGGAGCGTATCCGCCGGGCTGGCCGGAAAATCAAAGAGGATGCCGGTTTGACGGCTCCGGCTGATTTGGATATTGGTTTCCGCTGCCTGCGTCTGGACAGCAGCAATATGGAAAACGTCTACTACACGCCGGAAGAAATCAGCCAGCAGGATATGTTCTCGCTGGTGGATAACGTAAAATCTGACCGAACCCCGGAAGATTTGCTGTTCCAAGTGATGCTGGATCTGGGTGTGCTGCTGTCCAGTCCCATTGAGGTGAAAGAGATTGCGGGCAAAAAGGTGTTCAACGTGGCAGATGGGTTCCTGTTGGCGTGCTTTGACCATGATGTGACCGAGGAAACCGTCAAGGCGATTGCTCAGATGAAGCCGTACTATGCTGTTTTCCGTGACAGCTCCATGGCAAACGACAGCGTTGCAACAAACTTTGACCAGATTTTTGAAACCTATAGTCCGGATACGGTAAGGAAGGTTCTATAAGAATGAAAGGCTTATATGATCAAGATTTTACAGTTTTAACCCCTGAAGAAGAACAAGAAAAAGAGCGAATCGATGCCGAGGGAAATGCTGCTAGAAAAACTCGCTTTGGCCAGAAAAATATGTTTCACTACTATCCGGAAGCTGTCCGGCGTTATTACGCCAGCCTTTTTCCGAATAACTTTATGGATTTCATGTTGCTAAGGGATGAGAAAGTACTCAATGCTCAGTGTGATGGCTTTGAAGCATTGCTTAATGATAAATCCATCTCAGAACTTGACATCAAGCGGTACATTCAAAACAATAAATATTATCACCTCCCTGCATCTATTTTCAGCAACTATACCTTTGGTCATCACGAAGCTGTTTTGTTTAAGGAGTTTCCGCTGGGAACACAGTATGTAGTAGATTATCTTTTGGCAGGTCGGGCATCTGGTGGCTGGCAGTTTATCTTTGTTGAATTTGAAAATCCATACAATAATATCGTGGTAAAGGATGGCGATTGGGGTATGACTGTCAGAAAGGGACTGAAGCAGATTCGAGACTGGCAAGCCTATATTGCAGCCAATTACGCGGTATTGTATGAAGAATTCAAAAAATATACACCGAAGGTTCTGCCAGAAGAGTTCCTTCGCTATGACCCTACACGGATGCACTATGCAGTAGTTGCAGGCCGCAGACAAGATTTTGATGATCCTACAATTCGTGTTTTGCAACGGCAGCTGGAAAAAGAAAGCGACATAAAACTGCTACACTATGATAATCTGTTGGACGATTCCAGACGGCTGATTGGTATGTCTTCGTATTAAAAAGGTATTATGGTATGAATGAGAAAAAAAAGAATGAAATCATCCACAGCTCTGCGGCAGAATATTTGACCTTCGTGGCTTCTACCGGGGATAGCGATACCAGCTATGAAATGCGCTATGAGGATGAAAACATCTGGCTGACGCAGAAGATGATGGCGGCGCTGTATGATGTGGATGTGCGCACGGTCAACGAGCATATCAAAAAAATCTATGCGGACGGCGAACTGACCGAGCAAGCAACTATCCGGAAATTCCGGATAGTTCAGACCGAGGGCATTCGTCAGGTCAATCGGGAACTGACGCATTATAATTTGCAGATGATTATTGCCGTGGGCTTCAAGGTGAACAATCAGCGTGCTGTGCAGTTCCGCAAGTGGGCGGGGCAGATTGTCAAGGAACACACCATTCAGGGCTGGACAATGGATGTGGAACGCCTGAAAAAGGGTCACATGTTCACGGATGAATACTTCGAGCGGCAGCTGCAGCAGATTCGGGAAATTCGTCTGTCGGAGCGCAAGTTCTATCAGAAAGTAACGGATCTGTACGCAACAGCGTTTGATTACGACAAGGACGCCAAGACAACCCGCCTGTTCTTCCAGACGGTTCAGAATAAGATGCACTATGCTGTGCATCGCCACACGGCGGCAGAACTGATCGTGGAGCGTGCCGATGCCAACAAGGAGCACATGGGGCTTACCACATGGGAAAATGCGCCGGATGGGAAAATCCTGAAAGCGGATGTGACAGTAGCCAAAAACTACCTGAGCAAAGAGGAAATGAACTATCTGGAGCGAATCGTGTCGCTCTATCTGGATTATGCCGAGCTGCAGGCCGAGCGCAAGATCCCCATGAGCATGGAGGACTGGGCAAAGCGGCTGGACGGTTTTCTGGAGTTCAACGGCAATGAACTGCTGACAGGCCCCGGTAAAATCAGCGCAGAACAGGCCAAACTCCATGCAGAAACCGAATACGAAAAGTATCGTGTCATTCAGGATCGCCTGTATGAAAGCGATTTTGACCGGTTCCTGATGCTGGAGCAGGAGGTAAACCACAAAGATGAAGTTTAGTTTTAAGATTCAGCAGTACCAAACGGATGCTGTGGATGCGGTGGCACGGGTTTTTCAGGGTCAGCCCTATAATGCAGGTGTGTCTTACCTGCGGGATATGGGAAGTCTGTCCGCACAGCCGCAGCAGTTGAGCCTTGTTTCCAGTGGGGACGATGCAACACAGGTGGAATTGCAGGATTTGATCAACGATTCTGGTTTTAAGAACGAAGCACTCCAATTGACTGATCAGGAGTTGCTTCAGAACATCCGCGCGTTGCAAGCAGAAGCAAACATCCATCAGTCGGACAAGTTGGTGGCACCGCTGGGCAGGTGTTCTCTGGATATTGAGATGGAAACCGGCACAGGCAAGACCTATGTTTACATTAAGACCATGTTCGAGCTGAACAAGCGGTATGGTTGGAGCAAATTTATCGTTGTTGTGCCGAGTATCGCCATCCGTGAAGGCGTAAAGAAGTCCTTTGAGATCACTGCCGATCACTTTATGGAGTGCTACGGCAAAAAGGCACGGTTCTTTATCTACAACAGCAGCAACCTGAATCAGTTGGATTCCTTTTCCAGCAATTCCGGCATCAATGTCATGATCATCAACACGCAGGCGTTTGCCGCCTCCATGAACGAGGACAAGAACGTGGAAGGCCGCAAGGGAGATGCTGCGGCGCGTATTATCTACACCAAGCGGGATGAGTTCGGTTCCCGCCGCCCGATTGATGTGATTGCCGCCAACCGCCCGATCCTGATTCTGGACGAACCGCAGAAGATGGGCAAAGAGGACTCTGCCACTCAGAAAGCCCTGAAAAAGTTCAATCCACTTTTCACACTGAATTCCTCTGCTGCCCACGCCAAGCAGCATAATCTGATTTACGTTCTGGATGCGCTGGACGCTTACAATAAGCGACTGGTCAAGAAAATCGAAGTCAAAGGCTTTGAGGTCAAAAATCTGCGTGGTACGGACAAGTATCTGTATCTGGAAAGCATCATCATCTCCCCGAAGAATCCGCCACGGGCAAAAGTGGAGATGGAGGTCAGCCACCAGAACGGCACGAAGCGAGAGTTCCATACGTTGGATGTGGGCGATAATCTTTATTATATCTCCGAGAAAATGGAGCAGTACAAGGGCTTCGTGGTGTCGGAAATCGACCCGATCACGGGCGTTGTGACCTTTACGAACGGAGACACCATCCGCAAAGGTGATGTTACCGGCGACGTTTCCGAAAACGATATGCGCCGGGTACAGATTCATGAAACGATCCTTTCGCACTTTGAAAAAGAGCAGGAACTTTTCAAACTGGGCATCAAGACGCTTTCCCTGTTTTTCATTGACGAAGTGGCAAAATACCGCCAGTACGATGAAGAAGGAAACGAGCTGCTGGGCGAGTACGGCAAAATTTTTGAGCAGGAGTATCTTTCGGTTCTGAATGAGCATCGCACCCTGTTCGACCCTGCTTATACAGCCTATCTGGATTCAACCGATGTGCATGATGTCCACAAGGGCTATTTCAGCATCGACAAGAAAGGTCACAGCGTCAACAGTTCGGTCAAGCGTGGCTCAGATATGTCGGATGACATTTCTGCCTATGACCTGATCCTGAAAAATAAGGAACGTCTGCTGTCCTTTGAAGAGCCGACCCGGTTCATCTTCTCCCACTCTGCCCTGCGGGAAGGCTGGGATAACCCAAATGTGTTCCAAATCTGCACCCTGAAGCACAGCGACAGCACCACGCAGAAGCGGCAGGAAGTAGGCCGTGGTCTGCGTCTGTGCGTGAATAAGGACGGAAACCGCATGGATGCGGAAGTGCTGGGAGATAAGGTGCAGGATATCAACGTCCTGACCGTTATTGCCAGCGAGAGCTATGCAGGATTTGTGGACGGACTGCAAAAGCAGACCGAAGCAGTGCTGTATGACCGCCCACGCAAGGCAGACATTGCATATTTTACCGGCAAGACTATCAGGCTGGATGGCAAAATTGTCAAGGTGGATGACCGTCAGGCACGGGCGATTTATCAGTACCTTGTCCGCAATAACTATGTGGATGAGCAGGATAACGTCACGCAGGACTACCGGGACGATGTGCAGACCGGAACACTTGCACCGGTGCCGGAAACGCTGAAGCCCATTGAAGAGGGCGTGCACACGCTTGTGCAGGCAATTTATGATGACAGTATGCTCAAGTCTATGTTTGAGGATGGCAACAAGCCGAAAGTGCTGGAAAATCCGCTGAACGACCGGTTTGAAAAGGCAGAGTTCCAGAAGCTCTGGCAGACGATCAACCACAAATACGCCTATACGGTGAAATTTGATTCTGAGGAATTGATTCAGAAAGCAATCGTACACATCGACAGGGAACTGTACGTCAGTCGCCTGCAATATACCGTTACCTATGCCGGGCAGAAAGATGTCCTGAGTGCCGATATGGTGCGAGAAGGCAGCAGCTTCAGCGATGCCAAGAGCAGAACAAAAAAATTAGAACATGACTACGCAGGTCAGGTTGCGTATGACCTGATCGGCAAAATTGCAGAGGGCACAACGCTGACCCGGCATACCGTTGCACGGATTTTGCAGGGCATCAAGCCGACAACCTTTGCGATGTACCAGAACAACCCGGAAGAATTTATCGCAAAGGTGATCCGGCTGGTCAAGGAGCAGAAAGCTACCATGATCGTGGAGCATATCACCTATGATACCATTGAGGGTAGCTACGACAGCAGCATCTTTACGGCAGAGAAACACGCTCTGACGATGGATAAGGCTTACAAGGCACAAAAGGCGATTCAGGATTACGTTTTCACCGATGGCACAGCGGAAAAGAGCGTGGAACGGAAGTTTGCGGAAAATCTGGACCGTGCAGAGGAAGTCTTTATCTATGCAAAACTGCCGAAAGGCTTCTATATTCCGACCCCGGTTGGACACTACTCCCCGGACTGGGCAATCGTGTTCCATGAGGGCAAGGTGAAGCACATCTATTTTGTAGCAGAAACCAAAGGCACGATGGAAAGCCTGAACCTGCGCCCGATCGAGAAGTCCAAGATCGACTGCGCCAAGAAGCTCTTCGCAAAATTGTCAGATGGTCTTGTGACATACGACCATGTGGACAGCTATCAAGAGCTGATGAATAAGGTACTGCAGTGACCAGTACAAAATGAATCATGAAGCGGCTGTTTGCGTAGATGCAGATGGCCGCTTCTGCATTTGACATCCCGATCGGGAGTGTGAGCGATAATATAGGGCTGCGATGAGTTTGAACGAATCAGCGATGCAATCGCACAGTCTGCATCCACCGGATGCAGTTCAAGGGTTTGGGTGTTCCCAACAAGTATTTTTGCAACGCAAAAATGGTCTTTGTATATACGAAGACACTGCTTGCAACAACTATGAAGCCTCTCAATGCGCTTCCCAAATTTGAAAATTATTTTCTAATCAGGACCGTCCGTTTTCAAGTTCAACTTGAAGCGGACGGTTATTTTTTCTTAGGAAGTTTTCGCATTTGCAATCGCAGCAAGCAGGTATTCAGCACAAGAATGCGCTAGTTCCGCACCTTAACGGTCGCTGAATAAGCAAATTTTCTTGAAAAAATTCGTTTCTGAAAAATCGTCGTTGATTCATTCAATATCACACAAAACCGGAACTATTACTTCCGGTTTTGAAGGCAAAAAGCGGAAGTATCACTTCTTAAAAAATCGAGCGATTTTATTGTATGCTCTATCCAGAGCCGTTCACAAGAACCGGACCTCCCAAGTCCGGTTTTCTCCCTCAAAACCGGACCTGATACGTCCTAAAAACACTTGGTTGATTGTGATATGCTTTCTACAAGCCTTCATCGAACCTTGAGAACCGAATGACCGTCTGCATGGGATACCCGGCGATGACCCCCAAGTGGGAGAGCCGGAAAACGCCGCTGGAAGGGGGTAGGAAGTCCGTGCAGAGAGAACGGCACTCCAAATTTGAAATTACGTTGATACGCAAAACCGGAACCAACAGTTCCGATTTAGCCTTGAAATTCACTTCGTATTTTTTAAAAACTGGAACTACCAGTTCCTAAAAACAAAATTTACGATGTGATACAATTTTCTCAATGGTTTGCAGCAGAAAACCGGAAGCACTACTTCCGCTTTTTTATAACCAAAAACCGGAGGTACGGCCTCCTAAAAAATCTTGTGTGAATGTGTTAATCTAATTTCAAAGCCTTCATTGAACCTTGAAAACCGCATGACCGTCTGCATGGGATACCCGGCGAAGATCCTGAAAAGGAGAGCCGGAAAACGCCGCTGGAAAGGGGCAGGAACACCATGCAGAGAGAACGGCGTAAGAACAATGATATTCTATTTCATTTCAGAAAGGATGGTTTGCTTATGACAAAACTGAGCCAGCTTAAAATCGATCCGGAGTTCCAGAATCAAATCAACCCTCCGTCGTTTGAGGAAACCCACCAACTGGAAATGAACATCCTAAAAGAAGAACGTGTACTGAATCCGATCATCACGTGGAACGGCTATATTGTGGATGGACATACACGCTATCAAATTCTTCGGAAATATCCATTTATTCCATTTGAAGTCATCGAAAAAGAATTTTCCAGCCGTTATGAAGCACTCGTATGGATCTGTAAAAATCAGCTTGGGCGGCGAAACCTGACCCCAGAACAGAAAAAGTTCCTGATCGGAAAGCAGGCAGAAGCGGAAAAGCAAATCAAATCGTTTCACGGCAATCAGTATACTTTGGCATCTGAAAGTGGTCTGGTTCAAAATGAACCAGACCGCACAAAGCACGGTTCACGGTCGAAGGTCGCTGCGGAACATGGAACATCCGAAAGTTATGTTTACCGTGCAGAGCAATTTGCAAAAGGTGTGGAAGCTGCGGAGGAGGCAGTACCCGGAGCGCAGAAAGAAATCCTGAGTGGAAAGATCCGGGCAACCGACCGTGAAATTTCCTCGATTGCAAAGGTTCCAAAGGAAAAGCGTCCCGAAGTTGTGGCAGAGCTTCGTAAGCCTAAAGGCGAACGGGATTCCAGTATCACGGATTCGTATTCTTCGCCTTCAAAGGGCAATGAGTTTATAACGACCTTCAAGCAAGACATTCAGGGGCATAAGAAAGGACTCAACAAGGAAGAAAAGCAGAATCTCAAGGATGCCGTCAAGAGCATCTATTCACCTCGCCGCTTGGCAGATGGCGAAGCCATGATGTGCGAGATTCAGGGAGCGCAGGAGGATTTTGTCCGGCGGTGGGAAATGTGCTTTCGTGAATACCCGGATATTCTTACTGAACCGAAGAACAATGAGAAACTGCTGATTTTTATCGACCGTGCCAGTCGGTATCTTCAGACGGTAAAAGATCGTCTGAATAATGATGGAAACCAAAACTCTCAAACGGTTTAGCACTAATTCGGATGTAAAAATGGAGGTGAATTCCATTTCGGATTACTTGAAACCCAATATGCCACTGCCGCAATATCTGCCCTATGCCCGCTTTCTGCTGGATACAGACCTGAGCCACACGGCAAAACTGCTCTATACCCTGCTGCTTGACCGGGCTACGCTTTCTCAAAAGAATAACTGGATCGATACACAGGGGCACATTTATGTGATCTATCCGCTTTCCCATCTGGCAAAAGATTTAGGGTGCTGCATTTCCAGTGTAACGCGCTCTTTCTCCGAACTGGAAAACGCACAGCTCGTGGAACGTATCCGCAGTGGATTTTCCAAGCCCAGCCGCATTTTGCTCAAGGTTCCGTACACTACGCAAAATTGCGCTGTCACAGTATGCAAAAACGCCGAGCATGACTGTGCAGAAACGAGCAGTGTGATCGCGCAGAAATGCACACCTAACCAACGTAATAAGAACAACCTGAATGATAACCACCTGATAAGATCAAACAATGCTCGTCTATCGTTGGGAGAATACCAGAATGTCTTTCTAACGGAAAAGGAGTACAAGCGGCTCAAGGCTGACTTTGCAGGGCTGGATGGTCTGATTGAGCAGTTGTCCGCTTATATCCAGTCTACCGGAAAGAAGTACGCCGACCATGCTGCTACACTTCGTATCTGGGCAAAGCGGCAGAAGACAGAGAAAAAGACAACACCGGGTATCCCGGACTACACCTTTGTGGAAGGAGAAAGCCTATAAAGACGATTGAAAAAATTTTTGAACAGTCCGTTTTCAGTATTCCCGAAAATCCAGAAGATTATTATGGCAAGGACGGTCTGCTTTATTGCGGCAAGTGCCAAACGCCCAAAGAAGCCTTCTTTCCCAAAGGTCTTGTCCTGATGGGCAAGAACAAGCACCCAATCGAATGCATCTGCCAACGCACGGAAAGAGAACAGCAGGAAGCCCTTATTAACCAACAAAAGCACATCGACCTTGTGCGGCGGCTGAAAGCCGAGGGATTTTCTGACCCGGCAATGCTGGACTGGACATTTGCAAACGACAATGGCCGCAGCCCGCAGATGCACCATGCACATCGCTATGTGGAGCAATGGCAGACCATGCGTTCAGAGAACCTTGGGCTGCTTCTCTGGGGCGGTGTTGGCACCGGCAAGAGTTTCCTTGCCGGATGCATCGCAAACGCTCTGATGGAGCAGGAAGTGCCTGTGCGGATGACGAACTTTGCCCGAATCCTGAACGAGTTGAACGGCAGCTTTTCCGGGCGAAATGATATTGTGGACAAGTTCTGCCGCTATCCCCTGCTCATCATTGACGATTTCGGCATGGAGCGTGGTACCGAGTACGCACTGGAACAGATCTACAGCATCGTGGACAGCCGATACCGCAGCCGGAAGCCGCTGATCGTCACCACAAACCTGACGCTGGACGAGATACGGCACCCACAAGATACTGCTCATGCCCGCATCTATGACCGCCTGCTGGAAATGTGTGTTCCAATCTCCTGCATTGGGGCCAGTTTCCGCAGGGAAACCGCACAGGAGAAGCTGGAACGGCTGAAAGCATTGATTGGATGAATCGGAAAGAAAGCTTGAAAAACTTGCTGGCACACAGCACAGCTACAAGGAAAGGAAAATGCCTATGAAAGATGTC
>UMLM01013464.1_pt1 | contig 14412 bp, 8 predicted proteins | sample 1966571 | NCBI WGS metagenome assembly UMLM01 (sample SAMEA4836203, study PRJEB28245) | human gut metagenome | biome: gut microbiome; material: fecal sample | place: Denmark | collected 2008 | reverse complement strand
TGCTTCATAAGCTTAAATACATTATTGTTGACTTTGGCATATTCGCTGATACTGCTCAAGTCATAGCAGATAATTGACAAATTATTCTTGCGCGGATCTATCTCCTTAATGCGACATATCCGTTCTATCGCACGTTCTTTCAAACCATGACAACCGATAGCATACATCGTGTCGGTGGGATAGATAATAAGTCCGCCATCATTCAGGATATCAATGATTCGTTGTAAATCCTGCGGGTTATTATTTTTATCATATAGCTTCAGAAGCATAACCTTTTTCTCCTTTTTTATTTGAGTTTCTTCTTTAAGAAATCCAGTGCTTTCTCTGCCGCCTTTTCCGTCACTTTCTGCTTGACAGAATCTTTATTGGCGGTAGCGGCTGAATCCAGACCTAGTTTTTGTCCCAGTTTGCTGATAGCCTCGTCGGCTACGGCCTCAACAGCCTGACTTGCCATGCTCTTTGTATCAACACTGACTTTAGGAGAGGTAAACGAGCCTCCGATCTTCAAGTCAAGAGTCATCAGCTTGGAAATGTTACCGGCAGAAGCGGGCAGCTTGATCTTTCCTGTATAATCGATGGTTTGGTCGAGTCCCGTACTACCTGAAAGATTCAAGTTGTAGTCACCCATCTTGATATCAAACGGTTTTGTTTCCACACGTCCGTCTTTGATAGTGAACTCCAGTGTCATATCTTTCACTTTCATTTCCTTCAGACTCGGCTGTTTCACAGCGTCGGCAATCTGGTCAATCGCTTTTACTCCACTCAGACTGAGATCGCGGGTGGAGAGGCTGCCGTCTCCTTGCATTGTGTCCAATACAGGGCTCATAGTTGCGTCCAGATCAGTCAATACATTGATACTGCCGGAGAAATTACCTTTCAGGTTTTCAAAGATAGGAGCCATCTTCTGTATCATATCCAGTTCTTTGTAAGCCTGTGCGAAAACGATATTCGACAGTTTGAATCCGGCTTTCATCTCCGGTTTCTTCACGTTGGCGGTAGAATAATATCCATTCATTACTACATTTCCTCCCATTGTATTCATGGAAAGGTTTTTCATGTCTACCTTACCGTCTTTCACAATGAGTTTGCCATTCATGTTGTTGAAGACCATCTTATCGAACAATACTTCTTTCAGATTAGCGTCCATTTGGAAGTCAATGTTACGGGGGACTTCAAAGATTCCGGTTGAAGTAGCAACCGAGTCTGTAGTGGCGGTATTCGGTGTTGCGTCTGTTCCTTCGGCGGAATCACCCATGAAATCATTCAAATTAAAATGATTGGAGCGAATGTTCAGATTTCCTTTCAAGGTAGTTCCTTTCAGTACATATCCGATATAGTTCTCGAAGCGGCTATCGGCTGTGATATCATTCTTTCCGATATTGACGGTCGTTTCGCTCAACTGAAGATACTTCGGAGTAAAAGTGAAAAGGGATTTCTGGATTTCTACATCCGGCATATCCTTCATCTGAAGTTTCATGCCTGTCAATCCGATCGTACCGGCAGCCTGTATATGTTCATATTGTTCCTTTTCTATATAAGAAAGACGGCCGGACATCTGCATATCGGCATTGATCGTTCCATTCAGCTCCATATCACCGAGTGGATACACTTGTTTGATCATACCTAAATTAAGGATGCCCTTTGCTTCCGCTTTAAAGTCCGGGTCGCTGATTGGAGTTTTCACGTTGGCAGTCAGACTGAACGGATTTCCTGCCAGACGGAAGCTGAACGGATTGATGGTAACGGTAGTCAAGTCAATATTTCCTCCCGGATTCTGAACATTGGCGCTGATGTTGATTTGATCTACACCAGCCGGTAGAGCCGGATAGCGGAACATGGCATTCTTGATCTGCATATCGATATTGAATGCGGGTACGGTATCTCCCTGCAGAACGCCTTTGGCAGCAGCAGTCAGAGTAGCAGTCCCGTCAGTTTTCAGACTTGAGAACTCAGTAGCATAGATGGCCGGAATCAACGAAAGAATTTCTTTAAACCCGATATCATTCGTATTAAGTTTCAAATCCATGTCGATAGCGGGATCTTGTAGGGCAACCCAGCCGTCAATACCTGCCTGAATGGCATTAAGGCGGATAGTATTATCCTTCAATGTATATTTATTATTGGCTAAGTCGGCGTCTATATCCATTTTAGCGGAAATATTGGCATCTGCCAAGAAAGGAATGCCGTTCATCTTGTAAGTCAAAGATTGGGTTTCCGCTTCCAGTTGCAATGTGGTACGGTCACTTCCCAAATCGCCGGAACAAACGGCATTGAAGTCGCGGATGTCAGCATACATTTTTCCTTGCTGATCGTCATAAACCAAGTTCATGTTTTTGATGACAAACTGTTGTAGCTTCACCTTGAAAGGAGAAGATTCCTCTTCTGCCGTAGGTGTTTCCTCTGTTGCTGTGGTGTCCGGCTTCATGATATCCCAGTTCACTTGCCCGTCCGGCAATACAATAGCGTGCAGCCGGGTATCTTCAATGAAGATTTTAGAAATATCGTAGCCACTATCTCCGAAAAGTGAAAATAGATTGATAGCTGCGGTAACCTCTCCGGCTTGTACGAGAGTATCGTTAGCGAATTCTCCTGTACCTTTCAGCCAGAAATCTTCGAGTGTGACAGAAGCCTGTGGAAAGTTGCGGAACAGGCTAATGTTAAGTCTCTCAAAATCAAATTGTGCATTAAGCATTTTGTTGCCTTCTGTCTTTACGATATCGGCTATCTTACCTTGGAAGGCGAAAGGGAGAAGGAGCATGAGGATGATAATAACTCCTACAGTGATAGCTGCGATTTTCAAACCTTTTTTCATTTACTTTTATTTTAAGAGTTTGACGAATATACAAGAGACAAAACTAATAAAACTTTTTGATAATAAAGGATAAAAGGGGAGTTTTATGATTTCTTTTTCCTTAGTTCTTCCGCAATTCTCCATTGCAGTGCAGCTTCTCCTTCTTTTCCTGCTTTTATCAGTGCATCTCCGAAAAGTTCGTGTGCGCCTGCATGTTCCGGTTTCAGACTGGTGGCTTTATCCAAATCGGCAATAGCCCCTTCCATATTTTCAAGTTTTAGACGGAGTTTTCCCCGGTTATATACAGCTTTGAAGTTGGCGGGATGGAGGCTTACGGCAGTATTGAAGCAGTTTTCCGCGTCAAAATATTCTTTATTATTAAAGAGGGTAATCCCTTTTCGTATCCAGGCGTCCACATAATTGGGATCGAGGCTGAGCGCTTTGTCATAATTGGCAATGGCGGCTCGTGCATCGTGGGCTTGGGTAATACATTCGTTACCCATCAATAAATATTCATGAGCATATTGCCGCAGACGCTCCTGCTGTTCCTGTAATTGTTCCTTGAGTTTCCTATTCTGTTCCTTCAGCGTATTGATGATACCCAGTTTGCGACGGATCAGCCGACGGGGAGCAGGTTTTTCTATATCATAACGGGAATGAATAGCACGGAAGAATTGTTCCAGGCATTCCTCCATGTCTCCTTTGTCGAAAGCACGTGCGGCGGCAACATATTGTACGTCGGCCTGTGCTTGTTTCAAAGCCTTGTCAATAGCCTGACGATTATTAAACCGTCCGGCAAAGTTCACAATCTCGGACCGGACGAAAACATCTGCCCGGCTGATGGGCTTTTTAAGTTGAATCCCCTCCAGAGAAGTGCACCGGCTGAGTGCCACGTATGCTTGCCCTCCGGCAAATACACCACCTGTGAAATCGATGACTACCCGGCTGAAAGTGAGCCCCTGACTCTTATGAACAGTTATCGCCCAAGCTAGCCGAATAGGATATTGAGTAAAGCTGCCCAATACCTCTTCTTCTATTTCTTTGGTCTTTTCATTGTAACGGTAGCGGATGTTCCGCCATGATTCCCGTTTTACATCACATTCTTTTCCGTCATCGGTGATAACGTATATCGTTTCTTCTTCCTCATCAATTCCGGATATGACACCGATCGTTCCATTCACCCATCGGCGGTCGAAATCGTTTTTGATAAAGATAATCTGGGCACCGGGTTTGAGTACAAGTTCTTGCGAGGTAGGCAGGCTGCTTTCGGGAAAGTCTCCTTCGATAACTCCCTCGAAAGTGATTGGATTTCCCGGCAGTTCCGCCAACTTTTTCTCATTGATAGAGTCTACTGTATCCCGTCTTGTAGCAAGAGTGATGTACATATCGGCTTCCGATTCCTCAATCTGGCTCCCGTATCGGGTATTCAGCAGTTGCAGATCGGCTGCTCCGGCCGTATTCGTACGGATATGGTCGAGAACGCTGACAAAAACAGGATCGGTCTGTCTGTATACTTTCTGAAGCTCGATGGATACCAAGTCTATCTGACCGAATACTCGTGCGGAGAAGAAATAGGGAGTAGGATAGAAGCGGTTCAATATATCCCGTTCATCGTTCTTTACAACCGGTTCTAATTGAAAAACATCACCCACCAATAACAGCTGCTTTCCACCGAAAGGTTCGCGTAAGTTATGGGAATATACACGCAGAATACGGTCGATAGCATCAATAATATCCGCCCGTACCATTGAAATTTCGTCGATAATCACTAGTTCTATCTGTTCCAGTAACTTTCGATGCGGTTTTGTATATTTAAAGAATTCGTGGATGCGTCCCCGTTGGAGACTGAGATTCGGGTCGTCCGGTGGCAGTGGATGAAAAGGCAGTTTGAAGAAACTATGCATCGTACTTCCTCCGGCATTGATGGCGGCAATACCCGTCGGAGCAAGTACAACATATTTCTTCTTGGTGTTTTCGCAGACGTAACGCAAGAATGTAGATTTTCCTGTACCCGCCTTTCCGGTTAGAAAAACAGATTGGCGTGTATATTGAATCAGGTTCAAGGCATCTTGAAACTCTGCGTTGTTAGTGTCTACGCTCATGTTGATAAATAGAGTAAATCCCCCTTGTTAAATAATTCCGAAATGTATCATCGCTTTGCTGATACCATCCTCGTCGATCGGAGCCGTTACGTAATCGGCGGCAGCTTTTACGTCCTTTTCAGCTTGCCCCATAGCCACGCCGATAGCAGCATGACGGAGCATGCTGATGTCGTTTCCCCCATCTCCGAATGCCATCGTGTCTTCCAGTCTGATATCAAAATAACGGATTATTTCGTCTATTCCTTTTTGTTTGGTATCTCCTTTGGCGGTTATATCGGCAAAGGCGGGATACCAGCGGCCTATCTCGCAAGTTGGGATTGACGGGCGGATTTCTCTTTCTTCTTCCTCCGTAATGAAAGGAGTCATTTGTATAATCTCCTTGTCGGTCGCTTCTGCAAAAGAGACGGTCGGGATAACATCCACGTGTAGGAAATCATAAAAAATCTTCTTTACCATCTCGTTGGGCTGGCAAACGGAAATATGATGTTCCTCTACAAAAATGCAGGGTACTCCTTTCTTTTCGCAGAAATCTCCCATTGCTTTTACCTCTTCCTGGGGGATGGCGTTCTTATAAATAACTTGTTCTCCGACAAAACAATAGGCTCCGTTCATCGTGATGTATCCATCAATGAGATTCCGCTTCTGTAGCTCGGAGAGATTGTTGATAATGGCTTTCGGACGTCCGGTAGCGATAAATATTTTATGTCCTTTCGTATGGGCGGCTTCCAGAGCCTCGATAGTGGAAGACGGGATACGGTGAGTATGGAAGCTGACCAGTGTACCGTCTATATCAAAAAATAAAGCTTTCGTCATAGATTCCTTTTTGAATTGAAGACAAAAGTACTACTTTTGTCTCATATAACATAAAAACATCATGCAGTATGAACTATAATTTTGATGAAATAATAAACCGTAACGGTACGGATTCCGTAAAATGGGATGGAGTGGAAGGCCGTTGGGGACGCAATGACCTGATTCCTATGTGGGTAGCCGATATGGATTTCCGTACGGCTCCATTTGTGATAGAGGCTTTGAAAAAGCGGTTGGAGCATGAAGTGCTGGGATATACATTCGCCTGTAAGGAATGGGCGGCTTCCATTATCCATTGGTTGAAAGAACGTCACGGATGGTCGGTCACCGAAGAAATGCTGACGTTTACTCCCGGCATTGTTCGCGGGTTGGCTTTTGCTATCCACTGTTTCACGGAAAAAGGAGATAAAGTGATGGTAATGCCGCCTGTCTATCATCCTTTTTTCCTTGTGGCGCAGAAAAATGAACGCGAAGTTGTATTCAGCCCGTTAGTGTTGAGGAACGGACAGTATTACATTGATTTCGACCGTTTCCGCCGGGATGTACAAGGTTGTAAAATACTGATTTTAAGTAATCCTCATAATCCGGGCGGACGAGTATGGACGAAAGAAGAGCTTTCGCAGATTGCTGATATTTGTCAGGAAACCGGTACTTTGGTTATCTCCGACGAGATTCATGCAGACCTGACTTTGCCACCTTATAAACATCCCACTTTTGCTTTGACTTCAGAAAAAGCACGGATGAACTCACTTGTCTTTATGTCTCCGAGCAAGGCTTTCAATATGCCGGGACTGGCAAGCTCTTATGTAATCATCGAAAATGAGGAACTTCTTCAACGTTTCCGTACCTACATGGAAGCGAGTGAGTTTTGTGAAGGCCATCTGTTTGCCTATCTGAGTGTGGCGGCGGCTTATAGCCATGGTACGGAATGGCTGGATCAGGTGATAGCATATATCAAAGGCAATGTAGACTTTACCGAAAACTATTTGCGGGAACATATTCCTGCCGTCAAGATGATTCGTCCGCAGGCTTCCTATCTTATCTTTTTGGATTGCCGGGAACTGGGATTGAACCAAGAGAGTTTGAATCGCCTGTTTGTAGAAAGAGCGCATCTGGCACTGAATGACGGAACAACATTCGGCAAGGAGGGCGAAGGCTTCATGCGGTTAAATGTTGCCTGCCCGTGTGCTACATTGGAACAGGCATTAAAGCAATTGGAACGAGCAGTCAATAATGAATAAGAACTTTATCGGATATCTGACTGCCCTTGTCCATTACAGGTGTTCGGCGGTTCTGTCGTCAGAATTTGTCGGATTGGCGTAACTGAACTGGATATTACTTTGTTCATTTTCTTTCAGTTCCATATCGTTTCTGTTTTTGGCATACAATGTAATGTCGGATAAATTAAAGTTTCTCGTATAACATATTTTTCCGGGACTGTTTGTCGTTGCCTTGATGGCATGGAGATAGAAATTCTCCAGGCGTAAGGAATCGTTCCATCCGGAAGCAGAGATAAATTCATTTACGTTTTCTGCTTTTACATCAGACAGATACACGTTCCGGAAATGTGGATATCCTTTTTCCGGCGGATTAACGGGAGTCAGCATTACTTTCCAATGCTCGGGAATTTCTTTGCCTTCATATTCTTTGGGCAGGATGCTGTAGCTGTAATTGGGATTCCAGTTTAGATCCGCCGCCAGAACCTGTTGCACATTCTTAGCATTGATTCGGGTCATGTAGATGTTTTCGACTGTTCCTCCGCGATTCATGGCACTTTTCAGTCTCAGTACCGTAGAAGTTCCTTCTGCATCCAGATTGTATCCTAATATATTACGGATACTTCCTGAAGTCTCACTTCCGCAAGTGATGAGGCCGGCGCCTTTGCGGGCTATACAGTTACGTATCACAATTTTTTCGGTAGGACGGTTCACCCGCAGGCCATCTGCGTCTCGTCCGGATTTGATGCAGATATTATCGTCATTGCAATCTATGTCGCAATTTTCAACTAATACATGGGTGGATGAGTCGATGTCGATGCCATCCGTACTGGGACCGTGTCCTCCGATATTATTATTGATTGTTAATCCGTTGATGGTGCAATGGTCGGAATAAAGAATCTGACATCCCCAGAAACCGGTACGCATTAAAGTGAATCCGCTTAATGTGATATCCGAGCTGCGTTCAACGAGGATTCCCCGTACACGTTTGCAGTCATAGTCGACAATCCAACGCAGTCCTTTCGCCTCATATTCTTTCCTCATTTCCCAATATTTATCCCAAAATACCTTTCCCCGACAGTCCAGTGTCCCTTCTCCGCTGATAGATGCGTTTTTCTCATCTATGATATTGATAACTGCCGATGGCCATGTCATTTCGATTCCTGCAACTCTTGAACGGAATTCCGGATAATGGTGAATTTGAGGACTGGCCAGTAAAGTCACACCCTTGTCCAAATGGAGGTTTACTCCGCTTTTGATAAAGAGTGCCCCTGTCTGGTAATATCCCGGTTGGAGAGTGACGGTTCCCCCGCCGGAGACGGCACAACTGTCGATTGCTTTTTGTATAGCTGTTGTACTGAGTACAGTACTGTCTGCTACCGCACCTAAAGAATTGGCAGATAGGGTTATATGATTGATAGGTTCTTGCCGACTACCGACACTGTCAGCCCATGATAAATCAGGCTGTTGCGGAAGTTCTCCCCATTGGAAGTCTTTTCCGGTTTGTTTGGCAGGAGTGCATGCGATAAACAGAGGTACTGCTACACATAGGGCAAGTATGTTTTTATTTTTCATATACTATATCAGTTTATATACATATCAGTTACCATCCGGCTTCTCTATCTCTGTAAAAGGTGAATTGTTCCAGTGGAAAGTATCCGGATTGTCCGGGTATGCCGGATTGTATGCCGGATCTATTTTTAGGTGCTTCGCTAGGTTAGGTACGGCTTTCTTCATTCCTTCAATCACACATTGGGCTATCTGATAGGCACCGTAAGGATTAAAATGGGTATTATCGGCAAAATCTTGTTTTTGTCCCGGATAAGCCCCTGCCGGATAGTGTACGAAAGCACGCTTTGACGTTTCTGTTCCCAAAGCTTCATAAAGCGTACGGGTCATTTCGTTGAGGTCGATCAACGGAACATTTTCTTTAGCAGCCAGCCAGCGCATGGCTTCTGGATAATCTTCGTGTGTGTCACGGATATGTCCGGTGGCGTCAAAACTCCGGCGTTGGGTGGGAGTGACCAGTACGGGATATGCTCCCCGCGCACGGGCTTCATCAATAAATGTTTTCAGGCTGGTCATAAAAGAGTAATAAGCTCCTTTGCCTGGTCCTTTTTGCTTTTGGTCGTTATGCCCGAATTCCATGAAAAGATAATCTCCTTTCTTTATCTGGCTCAATGCTTTTTTCAAACGTCCTGCGGCAATAAACGTATTGGCTGATTCCCCCGATTCCGCATAATTGGCGATACAAACGTCCGTACCGAAAAAATGAGGTATCATTTGTCCCCAGCTGGCCCATGGCTCGTTGTCCTGGTCGACTACGGTACTGTTACCGCATAGAAAAACGGTAATCACCGACGGATCGGCAGGCTTGATACTGATACTCTGGCATACGGGTGCATCACCGTTAAATTCCAGCGTCAGTTTATCGTCCCAGTTCAGTTTGGCCTTTTCGCGGGGTTTGATTCGTACGGATTCTTTCTCGGAAATGCGGGGATTGCGTTTGTTGACGATAAATGTTTCATCTACGAATTGTCCCTTTTGGGTCGCAAGGTTATCAATGAACAGTCGGCGTGACTCGCCTCTTACTGTTGTCACTCCTGCCTGTTTCTTGTTTCCCAGACGAACGGTTACTTGGTAGTTACCGTCCGGTACACGGACAGAAAAGAAGAAGGGTGCCTTACTGCCTTTTTCCGGTGTATCGGTAAGATCATATCCGTATCCAGTTTCTTCGCTGTAACGCGGTGCATCCGACAGTTGAAAAGTTCGGATTTTCTCCTGTGCGTTTATATAAGGGGCTACCAGAAACAGAAGCCCTATGAAAGTAGTTTTCATATCAGTCTGCTTAATTAATTTTCGGTTTTAGCTCGTCCGGTGAATCTTTCGTATAAGATTTCACATCTCCGGCTATTTTAGTAAATAATGTCTGAATCTGTTCGGGACTTATGACTGTATTCGGGTGGAAAGCATCCGAATTCATATAATCAAGAATCGCTTTATGCATCTGACGGGCAACAATCCTTTTCTCCGGTTGGGAAGTGATGTCCATGCTGGTCATTATCAGTTTGCCGTTCAATACATTAGCCTCGAACAGCATTCCTATTTTACGGCTGATAAACCAAGTGTCTATGCTTTGAATAGTCGGTTGGAACTCAGCGGGGAAATGCGTAAACTGCATAACTTGCGCTTTGTTCAATAGTTCCCACCATTGCAGGTTACTGTGATATTCAGTCGGAAAATCACGGAAAAGCGGGTGATAATCATTCAGAAAAATGCCTGTCGTATGTGGCGGGCGCATCTTGAACCAAGATGTATTCCAAAAAACGGGTGTGAAATATTGCTTGACCTCCCTGCCGTATTTTATTTTCCCGGCTGCTGTTATCAATACGTTTCCACCTTCCTGCAAGATGGATATCGCTTTCTCGTCCAATGTGTCCGTTGTGTATACGTTTCCTTGTGTAAGTTTCACTTTGTCAGGATATACCCAAAAGTCCCAATCGTTGACAATATCACTGTTTTCCAAACGTACTTCCAGACTCAGTTTTTGGGGAGTACGGATATCGTTCAGTTTCATGTCTATGCTGCCCAACGAGAATAGATTGCCGATAGGAATATCCCGTGTACTAACCACTCCGCGAGCATATATCTTGCCGTATTTATCTTTTACGCAATAGACTGTATTTGCTTTTTGCAAAGCTTCTTTTCCGAAGTGGGATATTTCGATATCTGCATGGAACGTTTCGTTATTGGTGTATGTGAACTTGGGGATACGTGCCAATAGAACGGTCGGACTGCAAAAACGGCGGAACTCTGCGGCATTAATGTATCCTTTCTCTTCAAAGAATACATCCAGCAATCCTACCAGTGCCGTTCCCTGACCCGAATAATCATTGAGAGCTAATAATTGGAATCCCGCATAGTCGGGAGTACGCAATGTCTTTTCTATCTCATGCTTGTAACAGATCGCTTGCAGCTTGCCGGAAGCCATCATAAAATCGTGTCCCATACCTCCCATGTGGTTATCATTCAATATATCCCGAAAGATTTCAAAGTTCTTGGCTTTGTTTACTCCGGTATATTTACGTATCTCGTTGAAGTTCGGGAATGCACACCATTGTCCGGTTTCATGGGAAACATACGGCTGTTTTACCGTATCAATTCGGTTACGGTAGTCCGATGTGCTTTCCGGCTGCGCACCGGTCCAGCTGAGTCCGCGCGCACCGGCTTTTACATGATATTGGTTATGGGGCTGCCATTGCCAGCTGTTGCCTACGGAAGCTCCTGTATATACGTGGCGTGGGTCGGTTGCTTTCCAATAATCAACGAATTTGCTTACCCATGGCACCCAGCGTCCGGAAGGCTCATTTCCACACGCCAACATGCAATAAGAGGCATAGTTTCCATACTGCTTGGTTAAGGCAATCGTTTCGTCCATCAGATACTTGTCGATAGGCTGGCCGTTGCCCAGTCTCGGACCGTGATTAGGCCAGCTTGGACCTTCCGGCTGCAAATAAAAACCGACAAGGTCCGCAGCAATAAATGCGGCTTCCGGCGGACAGAAAGAGTGGAAACGCATATGATTCAGCCCGTAGTTGCGGCAAATGCGGAATACCCGTTCCCATGAAGCTACATCCATAGGAGCGTAGCCGGTAAGCGGAAAATCACAATTCTCTACTGTGCCGCGAAGCATTGTTTTCCGACCGTTCACATAGAACCATTTACCTTTGATGGTAAATTCGCGCATACCGAATTGTACTTCTTTGACTTCTCTCTCTTTGCCACAGGTCAGTGTCGCTGTCAGTTTATAGAGTGCCGGGTCAAATTCGTCCCAAGTCAGAAAACCTTCTCCCATCGGTAGTTCCATTTTGATTTTGTTATCTCCGGAACGTACTGAGATATTCTGTTGTACAGTAGGGACGGAATGTTTTTTATCCGAGTTGAAACTTTCAGCGGATAATTGTAACGTTGCTTTGGCAGAGGCTGGTGCGTACAGACTGATTCGCACTGTGGCTTTCCGTTCTTTCAAGTCCGGATATATCTGTATGTCGCTAAAATGAACTTTAGGAGTGGTCTGTAACTCTATGCGTCCTACGATACCATTCCAATTGCCCTGAGTCTGGTCGGTAATACTATGAGAATCCGGTCCTACGTTGATATCCTTGATACGGTTATCAATGCGGATGGTAATCCGACAAGATTTTCCCGGAGCAACGGCGGCAGTTAGGTCATAAACGTGCGGCACACAGAGGCTATTCTGCATTCCTATCTCCCGGTTATTTACCCAAACGGTGGTTTCTATATGAGGACGTTCTAAAAATAAAATGATCCTGTCACCTTTCCAATCGGATGGTATGGTTACGTTTTTCTGATACCAGGCCACACCTACATAATGTTTGTCCGGAGTCAGGAAGAATGGTAGTTTTACTTGCCCTTCCATTCTGTATTTCTCCATATAAGGATTAAAATAGTAGGAACTGTCGTATAAACTTCCTGTCCATTGCGTGTGTACGGTCACTTCGTCGCCTTTTAACTTCTCGGGCATGGAACCGGGCAGATTGATGTGGTCTTCCAATATTTTTCGAAACCATTGCTCTTTTACGCCTGTATCTTCCCGGTCTATTTGGAAATTCCACTTACCGGATAGATCAAGAGCATTGCTTTGACCTGTAACGGTCGATATCGAAAGAAATGCAAGAATAATACTGCCTAGAAAATGTTTTATCATGATACGTAAGATTGATATATTTTCGTTATCTTTTAAATTCTGGTGCTAAAGTAGGGCTTTTTCGAACTTCTTGAAATATAAAGATGTACAGAAACATAAACAATCGTATCAAAAATGGGATGTATAGATGTATGTGTACAAAATTGTATGAATATACCAATTAATCTATCCCTTTGCTTTTCGGTATCTTTGGAAGATACGGTATCTTTGCGAACTGAATCTATTAATCTTAGAATGAACCATGAAAAATGTAATTGTCTGGATGATTTTGACCGTCTGGTCTATAATGAACGTTACCGCCGGAGATACCGTTTATCTCTTTTCCTATTTTATAAATAACAGTAAAGATGGCTTGCATCTGGCTTATAGTTATGATGGACTGACCTGGACGGCTTTGAATGGTGGTCGTTCCTTTTTAACTCCTACTGTGGGCAAAGATAAATTGATGCGCGATCCTAGTATTTGTCAAGCTCCCGACGGAACTTTTCACATGGTCTGGACTTCTAGCTGGACGGACCGGATTATTGGTTATGCTTCTTCCCGTGACTTGATTCATTGGAGTGAGCAAAAGGCTATTCCTGTGATGATGAATGAACCTGCCGCACATAACTGCTGGGCTCCCGAACTGTTTTATGATGAATCGTCACAAACCTATTATATCTTCTGGGCAACTACGATCCCCGGCCGTCATAAGGAAGTGCCTACCAGTGAAAGTGAAAAGGGACTGAACCACCGTATCTATTATGTAACGACTAAGGATTTCAAATCTTTCTCGAAGACTGCCATGTTTTTCAATCCGGATTTCAGCGTTATCGATGCTGCTATTGTGAAAGATCCAAAGAGGAACGATCTGATTATGGTAGTTAAGAATGAGAACTCTAATCCGCCGGAGAAAAACCTGCGTGTGACACGTACGGAGAATATAAGGAGAGGATTTCCAACCAAAGTATCGGCTCCCATCACAGGCAACTATTGGGCGGAGGGGCCTGCTCCTCTTTTTATAGGTGATACTCTTTATGTGTATTTTGATAAGTATCGTGACCATCGTTATGGGGCTGTCCGTTCCCTCGATCATGGAGAAACGTGGGAAGACGTTTCCGATCAAGTCTCTTTTCCGAAAGGAATCCGTCATGGAACGGCCTTTGCGGTGGATGCTTCAGTTATTCTTGATATGATACAATAAGGTTTCCATCATTTCATCGTTGTTTTCAAGGGTTCTCAGTGCGAAGATTAAAGATTTTCAGTGCATAAAACTAGTATAGTTTATGCATTCGGGTAGTTGTCACCTTATAATGGGACAATAGTCATCTTATAACGGGACAAATGGCACTTTATAGAATGACAAATGGCACTTTATAAGGTGACCATTTGTTTTTGAGAAGATGGAAACTTCTAAGATACAAAAATAATTAGTAAAAAGCAATAGTCGGACATGAAACTTGGACTGTATTACGGATAGATTCGACTTGTTTTTTCTGATCCGGGTTTTCTGAATTTATCAAAATATGTAATAGAACGGATATGAGATGTTCTTTTGGCCTGTTTATTCCATATATGTCCTATTCATCCCATGTTCATTTGTACAAAAGGCAGTATTTTTTATGCTTATGTACAATATTGTATTGTTAATAACTGTATTGTTCTCTAAGTTTGCATCAGTTTTTAGGTATATAATATAAATAATGATGCCTGATTAAAACTTAATCTAACTTTTGTTTAACTTAACCTAAAATCCGCAAGCAATCTCAATGGCAATCTCAATTG
>UMLM01008744.1_pt1 | contig 14449 bp, 13 predicted proteins | sample 1966571 | NCBI WGS metagenome assembly UMLM01 (sample SAMEA4836203, study PRJEB28245) | human gut metagenome | biome: gut microbiome; material: fecal sample | place: Denmark | collected 2008 | reverse complement strand
ATTGCAACTTCACGTCTGACGGTAAGCGGCACTGCAATCTCCGTCATGATCACCCGAAATCCGGCCCGGTGAAGTGCCACTCCTACACCCGTAGCCAGATCTCCGGCTCCTCTGATTAATACTTTTTTTCTGTTTTTATACATTTCTGACATAGTTACCATCTTTCTTTCAACGGAATCAGGTCCGATACCACATGCACTCTGCGGATCTGTCCTGGGCATTCCATACCGTCTGCATGCCTGTCTGACAACTGCTTTACGATCTCTTCCGCAAGTTCCACTGCCATTTTTTTCTGCTCCTTAGTATCTGCCTGATTCAGTATCACCTGATATTCCATATCATCCGTCACGTATTTTCGTCCCGCACTCTGACTTACCGCAAGTGTGACAATATCTTCCGGACACAGAATATCTTCTTCTGTCTTTCCGAGAATCTTCCCGGTCTCTTTCACCCGGAAACAACCTTCTTTCAGCTTCTTTCCAACCGCACTCATCCCATATACATTCAAAACAATATCTGTCTGCTCACAGATCACCGGCTCATGTTCCGCAGGGGTTTTAACCGGCAGACGCTTCGCTCCGTCTGCCTCTAGAAGCAGTACACCTGGTTCACGGCTGATCTCTTTTAGATATTCTTCTTGAAAAGATGCAAGCTTCCCATCCGTTGTCTCTCTTCCCATCCATACAACACCATATTTTATCATAATCTGACGGAACATTTCCACCGAAGGTTTTCCCAAAAAATATCCGGCATCACATTTTTGTATATGAGTTGTTGTAGAAACCGCACATGGAATTTCGGCATTCCGGCATTCATCCATAAGCCTGCGGATCACTGTCGTCTTTCCGCCTCCGCCGACAACGGATACCGTCTTATGAAAATTTTCTTTAGAAATTCCAATAGCCTGGCATAAACTGCCAGGCTCTTTCCATTCACCATTTTTATAGCTTCTTATCATATAAGGATTATTTCTCCTCTTTTTTCTTTGCTTTTGGAAGGGTTGAATTTAACACAATTGCTACGATCGTTGCAAGAACAACCGGAGATTTTCCGAAAATTGTTGTCACCCATTCCGGGAACTGTGCCAGTGAAGCATTTGCCTGTGTCACACCCATTCCTACTGCTACTGCAAGTCCTACAACTGTTGTATTACGGAAATCCATTGGCTCTGTCGTGATCAGTTTGATTCCCGTCATTGTAATCGAAGCAAATACAGAGATTGTCGCACCGCCAAGTACACAATACGGAATTGTCGTAAGCAGAGAAGAAAACTTCGGAATCAGTCCTGCTGCCAGTAATATCACTGCTGCCAGCCCCATTACCACACGGCTGACTACCTTTGTTGTTGATACGATACCTACATTCTGGCTGTATGTCGCAGTCGGAAGGCCTCCAAAGAATGCACAGAAAATGTTGCTGATTCCATAGCCTACAATTCCACCTGTCAGTTCTTCATCTGTCGGCATACGATCCATAGATCCTGTTGTTGTTGCCGAAAAATCACCAATTGCCTGTACTGCATTGATTGCAAACAGAATTCCGATCGCAACACATGCAGATGGTTCGAACTTGATTCCAAAATGCATTGGCTTCGGAAGCTGGAAGAACGCTGCCGATGACACAGCTGAAAAATCGACCATTCCAAAGAACAACGCTACGATATATCCTGCAATAATTCCGATCAGAATGGATGCCAGTTTCCATACCCCTTTTCCGTAATGATTCAATGCTGTTACAATGATCAATGTAATAATCGCAACCACCCAATTCTGCCATGATCCATAAGTCTTGCTGCCCGCACCTCCGGCCATATAGTTAATTGCTGTCGGATACAGAGAAAGACCGATAGAAAATACGACCGTTCCTGTAATCAGCGGCGGGAAGAATTTGCGGATTCTCTTAATATTCAATCCCACCAGAAGTGCAACCACACCTCCGATAATCTGTGCACCCAGAATTGTTGCAATGTCAAAATCAGACGCAATTGCCTGCATACTTGGAACATACGCAAAGCTGATTCCCATCATAACCGGAAGTGCCGAACCGATCCGGAAATTCTTTGTTTTTATAAATGGAAACAATTGCAGTAATGTCGTCAGTGCCGACATCACCAGTGCTGCCTGTATTAAGATCACGGAATCTTCCTGTGAAATTCCGGCCACTCCCGCAACAATGATCGATGGTGTTACACATCCGACGATCATCGCAAGTACATGCTGGATTGCAAGTGGCAAAGCCTGTCCGATAGATGGTTTTCCATAAAAATCAAATAATGCTTTGTCCATCTGTTTTGCTTCTTTTGTACTCATATATATCCTCCTGTAAATTTCTTTCGAACGCATGGCGATTCATATTATTTTTAACTTAAATATTATATATTTTTTCTTCTTTTTTGTGTAGTCCTGCAGTTATTGAATGTTTTAATAAAATCTTATAAGCTACAGTTATTATAGCTATTACATTCCGTTATGTACACATTAAATTTTATCATGGTAAAGTACTGAATTTCATGGTACAATGACAGATAGAGACTAAAGACAAACGGAGGAATGAACAATGGGAATTTTGTCTAATATTGAACCAAAAGAAGTATTCCATTACTTCGAAGAATTAAGTATGGTACCTAGAAGTACCTTCCACACAAAAAAATCAGTGATTTTTGTGTGGAATTTGCGAAAGCTCACAATCTGGAATATATCCAGGATGAAGTGAACAACGTAATCATCAAAAAACCTGGTACTGCCGGATACGAGAACAGTGATCCGGTTATCATCCAGGGACATCTGGACATGGTCGCTACAAAGACAACCGACAGTGATCATGATTTTGAAAATGATCCTTTAGACCTTTTTGTAGATGGTGATCTGATTGGGGCAAAGAACACCACTCTCGGTGGCGATGATGGCATCGCCGTTGCTTACGCTATGGCAATCCTTGCCAGCACAGACATTCCACACCCACCGATCGAAGCTGTATTCACAATTGATGAAGAGATTGGTATGGGCGGTGCACATCACCTGGATACATCTATATTAAAGGGAAAGATCTGTCTGAACATTGATTCTGAAATTGAAGGTGTTATGACTGTCGGATGTGCCGGCGGCTACATTTACGATACCTTCATCCCGATCGAATGGAGTGAAGAAAACGGAACAAAGATGACGATCTCCATTTCTGGTCTGCAGGGTGGACATTCTGGCGCAGAAATCCAGAACCAGCTTGGAAATGCACACAAGATCATGGGACGCGTCCTGTATGCTCTTGCAAAAGATTACGACTTCAACATTGTAAGCACAAACGGCGGAAATGCAGCAAACGTAATCGCACAATATAATACAACTGAAATTATTGCTGACCCTGCACAGGCTCAGGCTATCGCAGATGCTGTTACCGGACTGGAACAGACGATCTCCGCTGAGTTTGCCGGACAGGAACCAACTTTATCTCTGAACGCTGTTTCCGAAGGCGAGACTGCCTTAAAAGCATTTGACGCAGATACTACCGCACATGTAATCGGATTCCTGTATGGAGCAATCGATGGTGTACAATGCTATGACCGTGCGTTCCCTACAGCTGTAGAATCTTCCCTGAATACAGGTATCGTTGAAACCACAGAAGATACGGTAAAGATCAAATTCCAGGTTCGCAGCTCCGTTGCTACCAAGTTAGATGATATGCGAAACAAACTGGATCTTGCAACAGATCTTGCAGGTGCTTCCCGCGAAATCTCCGGTGAATATCCGGCATGGAGCTACAATGCAGATTCCGTGATCCGTCCGAAAGCAATTGAACTTTATAAAGAAATGTTCGGCAAAGAGCCTACCGTTGAGACAACTCACGGAGGACTGGAATGTGGAATCTTATTCGGAAAGAAGAATGATCTTGATATCATTTCTTTCGGACCAGAACTGACAGGTGTACATACTTATAATGAGCGCGTACATATCGAATCTACAAAGCGTATGTGGGATTATCTGAAAGAACTTTTAAAGATCTGTAAATAATCAATATCTATCCAGCGTTTTTTATGAATGCAACGTAATATTAAAAGACAGCTTTTCAAACTTTCAAATCTGAAAAAGCTGTCTTTTCTCATTTTTATTCTTATTTTACAAGAAATACATCTGCATTTGTCACCCCGAGCGCCGTTGCCTCTGCGTGATTATTTACATAGATGTCAATGTGGTTTCCCTGAATTGCACCGCCGCAATCCTCAGCTGTAAATATCTGACCTCCGATGATCACTTTCGTTCCGTAAGGAATAACTCTTGGATCAACCGCAATCGTCTGACCTTCTACCACCGGCGTTCCTTCTTTCACAGAAGCCAATGTATAATATAAAGCAGCATTTTCTTCTTGTATAGATTAATATACATTATTTTTGATTATACGCTTCCTACTTTTAAATTTCCATCCTGTTATTGCTTTGTTTTTATCATTTTCATAAAAACTCATAAAAATACGCTGTCTTATTACAAAAATTTTTGATATCTGCACAGCAAAAATGCGTCTGAATAAGTTTAAAAACCATACTCCGACGCATCCTTGATTTTCTTATTTTCTTTCGTTATTCTCGAATATTACATATCCAGAGGATATTTTGCAGTCAGCTCTGTAACCATTCCTTTGACTTTTTCAATATTGTCTTCACTTTGAAGTACCAGTGCGATGCACTCTGCGATCACATCCATATCTTCTTCTTTTAATCCTCTTGTTGTAACTGCAGGTGTTCCAAGTCTGACACCACTTGTCACGAACGGAGATCTTGGATCGTTCGGTACCGTATTCTTGTTACATGTGATGTGTGCGGCATCCAGACGTTTTTCCAGTTCTTTACCGGTTACCTCTTCGCCTCTTAAGTCAATCAACATCAGGTGATTATCTGTTCCGCCGGATATGATCTTTACACCACGACCCATCAGACCTTTGCTGAGTGCCTGTGCATTTTTGATGATCTGCTTCTGATATTCTGCGAATTCAGGCTCCAGTGCCTCTTTAAAGCACACAGCCTTTCCCGCGATCACATGTTCCAGTGGACCTCCCTGAATCCCCGGGAATACAGCTTTATTAAAGTTGAACTTATCTGCTGCTTCCTGATTGCAAAGAATCAGACCTCCTCTTGGTCCGCGCAGTGTCTTATGTGTAGTAGTTGTAGTTACATCTGCATACGGGATCGGACTTGGATGAAGTCCTGCTGCAACAAGTCCCGCGATATGTGCCATATCAACCATAAGGTATGCTCCTACTTCATCTGCAATCTCACGGAACTTTTTGAAATCAATGATTCTTGCATAAGCACTGGCTCCTGCAATGATCATCTTTGGTTTTTCTTTCACTGCAATCTCACGTACCTTATCATAATCGATCACACCTTCATCGTTCACTCCGTATGATACGATATTGAAATATTTACCGGAAATATTAACCGGAGAACCATGTGTCAGATGTCCGCCGTGATCCAGGTTCATACCCATAACTTTGTCTCCGGGCTCCAGCATCGCAAAGAATACTGCCAGGTTTGCTTGTGCGCCGGAATGCGGCTGTACATTGGCATAATCACAGCCGAATAACTTCTTTGCTCTTTCTCTTGCAAGATCTTCCACTACATCCACACACTGACATCCACCATAATAACGTTTGCCCGGATAGCCTTCTGCGTATTTATTTGTAAGCGGACTTCCCATTGCTGCCATGACCGCTTTACTTACCCAGTTCTCCGATGCGATCAGTTCCAGATGCGAATTCTGTCTCTCCATCTCGGCCTGAATGGCATCTGCAATTTCACTGTCTGCTTTTTTAATTTCATCAAATGCGTACATACTTGAGTCCTCCTGGTTTGTTAAAAATTTGATTTGTTTAATATGATAGCACTTTACCACGGTGAACGCCAGCATTTTTTTGTATATTTTTCAATACCTGTCAGATTTACAGAACCTGCCGTCACCGGTTTTCCATAGATACTTCTAGACAAAAAGAGGAAACCCCTGATGAAATTAATCATCAAAGGTTTCCTTTAATTTATCCATAAATCCTTTTTTCTTTTTACCTTTATGCTCTTCCGTCTTGTCGCTCTTTTCTGTTCCAAGAGAATTACCTGTCAGTTCATCGAATTTACGAAGTGCTTCTTTTGCTTCGGCACTTAAGTGTTCCGGTGTCTGGATAACAAGCGTTACATAATGATCGCCGCGAACCTGTGCATTTCTAAGAGATGGCACTCCCTTTCCTTTCAGACGTACTTTTGTATCGGTCTTGGTTCCCGGTTTTACAGTATAAATTACTTCTCCGTCTACCGTCTTGATACGGATATCCGCACCAAGCGCCGCCTGTGCAAATGTAATCGGTACCGTTGAGAAAATATGCATATCCTGACGCTGGAAGATCGGATGTCTTGATACCACGACCTCTACCAGAAGATCTCCTCTTGGTCCGCCGTTTACACCTGGCTCACCTTTTTCACGGATACGCACACTCTGACCATTATCAATACCTGCCGGAATGGATACGGATATCTTCTTCTTGCTGGCTACATAACCTGTACCGCCGCAATCCGGACATTTTTCCTTAATAATCTTACCAGTTCCCTGGCAATCTGGACAGGTCTGTACATTCTGTACGGTTCCAAAGAAAGACTGCTGTGTATATACAACCTGACCTTTACCGCCGCATTTCGGACAAGTCTCCGGAGATGTTCCCGGTTTGGCACCTGTTCCGTTACATTTCGGACATGGGTCTTTTAATACAACATCCAATTCTTTCTCGCATCCGAATACAGCCTCTTCAAATGTGATCCTAACACTCTTCCGGATATTCATACCTTTCATTGGTCCCTGGTTCGCACGTCCGCCTCTGCGTCCGCCGCCGAACAGATCTCCGAAGATATCTCCGAAAATATCTCCAAAATCAGCACCGTTAAAATCGAATCCGCCATATCCGCCGCCTGCTCCTGCACTTCCGTCAAAAGCAGCATGTCCAAACTGATCATACTGACGACGTTTTTCCGGATCGCTCAAGACTGCATATGCCTCAGAAGCTTCTTTGAACTTCTTTTCAGCTTCAGCATCACCCGGATTCATATCCGGGTGATACTTCTTGGCAACCTGTCTGTATGCTTTTTTCAAAGTTGCTTCGTCAGCATCTTTACTGACCCCAAGCACCTCATAGTAATCTCTTTTTGACTCTGCCATTTCCTATTCCTCACTTAATGTTCTTAGACTTCTTTGTAATCTCCGTCTACGACATCGTCGCCCTGGAATCCTTCTGGTGCCGGACCTGCTCCTGCTGAAGCATCTGCCTGAGGACCTGCTCCCTGAGCTCCTGCTGCTGCACCAGCCTGCTCATACATCTTTGTGAAAAGCTTCTGAGCACTTTCTGTCAGTTTTTCTTTACCTGCTTTGATCTCAGCAACCTGCTCGTCTGTAAGAGTATCTGTATTTGCTTTTTCCAGTAACTCTTTCAGGGCTTTGCAGTCAGCTTCTACTGCTGCTTTATCTGCACCGTCAAGCTTATCGCCAACTTCCTGCAGAGCTTTCTCTGTCTGGAATACCATGGCGTCAGCTTCATTCTTAGCATCAATTCCTTCTTTACGTTTCTTATCCTGAGCTTCGAATTCAGCAGCTTCTTTTACAGCTTTGTCGATATCTTCATCAGACATGTTAGATCCTGCTGTAATTGTGATGTGCTGTTCTTTTCCGGTTCCAAGGTCTTTTGCAGATACATTTACGATACCATTTGCATCGATATCGAATGTAACTTCGATCTGCGGGATTCCACGTGGAGCCGGTGCGATTCCGTCCAGTCTGAACTGTCCGAGGGATTTGTTATCTCTTGCGAACTGTCTCTCGCCCTGTACTACATTGATATCAACGGCTGTCTGGTTATCAGCAGCTGTAGAGAAGATCTGGCTCTTCTTTGTAGGAATTGTTGTATTTCTCTCGATCAGACGAGTAGCTACGCCACCCATTGTCTCGATAGACAGTGACAGTGGAGTTACATCCAGAAGAAGGATGTCGCCGGCGCCTGTATCTCCTGCAAGTTTACCACCCTGAACAGATGCTCCGAGTGCTACACACTCATCCGGGTTCAGAGATTTGCTTGGCTCTTTACCTGTCAGACGTTTTACTTCTTCCTGTACTGCCGGGATACGTGTAGATCCACCAACTAACAGTACCTGACCAAGTTCAGAAGCTGTGATGCCAGCGTCTGATAATGCTCTCTGTACCGGCTCAGATGTCTTCAGTACAAGATCATGTGTCAGTTCATCGAATTTTGCTCTTGTAAGGTTCATATCAAAATGTTTTGGACCTTCAGCTGTAGCTGTGATAAATGGAAGGTTGATATTTGTTGTTGTTGCAGATGAAAGTTCTTTCTTAGCTTTCTCAGCTGCTTCTTTTAATCTCTGAAGTGCCATCTTATCTGTAGATAAGTCAACACCCTCCTGTTTCTTGAATTCAGCGATCATGTAATCTGTGATCTTCTGGTCGAAGTCATCTCCACCAAGTCTGTTGTTACCAGCTGTAGATAATACTTCGATAACTCCGTCACCAATCTCGATAACTGATACATCGAATGTACCACCACCAAGGTCATATACCATGATCTTCTGTTCTTTCTCGTTGTCAAGTCCATATGCAAGTGCTGCTGCTGTCGGCTCGTTGATGATACGTTTTACATCAAGACCGGCGATCTTACCAGCATCCTTTGTTGCCTGACGCTGAGCATCGTTGAAGTAAGCAGGTACTGTGATAACAGCCTCTGTTACTTTCTCTCCGAGGTATCCTTCTGCATCTGCTTTCAATTTCTGAAGGATCATTGCTGAAATCTCCTGTGGAGAATATTTCTTATCTTCAATTGTTACCTTATAGTCGGTTCCCATCTCTCTCTTGATAGAAGAGATTGTTCTCTCTGCGTTTGTTACTGCCTGACGTTTTGCAGGTTCTCCGACAAGACGCTCACCAGTCTTTGTAAATGCAACTACAGATGGTGTTGTTCTTGCGCCTTCTGTGTTGGCGATAACTGTCGGCTGTCCACCTTCCATTACGGCCACGCAACTGTTTGTTGTTCCTAAGTCAATACCTATAATTTTACCCATGATAATTTTCCTCCTGTATTATTCTTTATTCTGATAATTGTGAATATGCTTGTTTCTAGTTTGCTACTTTTACCATGCTGTGTCTTACGACCGAATCACGGTATGTGTAACCTTTCTGAAATTCTTCGGCAACAATATTTTCACCAAAGTTTTCGTCTTCCACATGCATCACCGCATTGTGGAAATTCGGATCAAACGGCTGACCTACTGCTTCAATAGGCTTCACCTCTATTCCTTCAAGTGTGGTAACCAGGTGTTTGTATACCTTTTCCATTCCCTGAACGAACGGATCTTCTTTTTCTTCTTCCTTTACCGCATCTAATCCTCTTTCGAAGTTATCTACAACCGGAAGAATCTTTTCTATGATATCTTTCGCTCCAACTTCATACATCTGGGACTTTTCCTTTTCTGTACGTTTGCGGAAGTTATCAAACTCTGCCATCTGACGAGTAAGCTTATCTGTCAGTTCTTCTATCTTCTCGTCCTTTTTATCTTTCTTTTTACCAAATAATTTTTTGCCAGTTTTCTTTTCTGCATCCTCTTTGGCTTCTTCACTTCCGGCTTCTTCGGAAGTTTCTTCTGTCTCTTCCGCCTCAGCTTCTGCAGATTCAGTCTCAGCTGCAGACTTTTTGGCTTCTTCCACAGCTTCTTTTACCATATCTTCCTGACTTTTTTCCTGCTTATTCTCCAAGGGTTATTCCACCTTTCTATCATTCTTATGAAACATCTGATCCAGTTCTGTCTGGAGACGCTTCATAGATTTTAAAACATGTTCATAATCCATACGTTTCGGTCCGATAATTCCTATCGTTCCTTTCATACCATCCCCCAGTTCATACGTTGCGGTTACCACACTGCAGTCCCGCATGGTCTGTACCGGCGTCTCATCACCGATATATACCTGAATTCCTGTATTGTCTTCCTTTGCCAGGGTCTGGGTTACCAGCTCGGATAACTGCTGTTTTTCTTCAAATGCACTGATGATCTCCTGTGCACTCTGGTTATCACTCAGCTCCGGATATTTAAAAATATTCGTTGCACCGCTTGTATAAATCTGCATGTCATCATCCAGATGAATGGCATCCGCAACTGCATCCAGAACATATCCGACCACCTGACTGTGGATTCCTGCCTGCTCTTTCAATCTGGCGATCAGCCCCAGGTTGATCTCTTCGATTGCCATGCCATTGAGTGTTGTATTCAACAGCATGTTTAACTTCAGCAGATTCTCATTACTGATTGGTTCGTCAATGTTGATGATCTTATTCTTGATCACATTGCCGCCCAGTACAATGACTGCAATCACCTGTTCCTCATCTACCATAGACAACTGAATGAACTTAATCTTATTCGAATTGTTCATCGGAGTGGAAACCATCGTTGCATAATTTGTATTCGTTGCAAGAACCCTTGCCGCCTGCTTCAGAAGCTGATCCATCTTGTCAGCCTTATCAAGCATCTGCTCCTGCATCTCATTTAATTCCTGCTCTTTCTCCTCCATCAGCATGTCTACATAGAGCCTGTATCCTTTGTCCGAAGGAATACGTCCTGCCGACGTATGAGGCTGGATGATATATCCCATCTCTTCCAGATCAGCCATCTCATTACGAATCGTTGCTGAACTTAAATTCAGATCCGTATATTTGGAAATTGTTCTGGAACCAACCGGTTCTCCTGTCTCCAGATAATTCTGAATGACTGCGTGAAGTATTTTCAATTTTCTTTCACTCAGTTCTTCATAATTTATCACCGGTACCTCCTCCTTTCGGTTTTTAGGTTATTAGCACTCTTTATATCTGAGTGCTAACACCTTTCGACTATTAAGATAGCACTCCCGCATATTTTTGTCAACACTGTTTAGATATTTTTTAGAAAGAGGCCGTTCCGGTTAATAAATGACATTCCGGAATTACTGATTCTGCCGAATATACTGCATCCACTCTTTAATCTTTCTCTCATGTCCATTCTCACACGGCACATAGAATTTTTCTCCTGCGATCTCGTCCGGAAGATATTGTTGTTCTACGTAATGGTGCGGATAATCATGAGCATATTTATATCCGGTTCCGTGTCCCAGTTTCAGTGCTCCTTTATAGTGAGCATCCTGCAGATGTGACGGAACAGTCGTCTTTGTCCTCTTCACACTTGCCATTGCATCAGCGATTGCGATATATGAGGCATTACTCTTTGGGGCAGTTGCCACATAAGTGACTGCCTGTGAAAGGATGATCTGTGCTTCCGGCATACCGATTCTTTCAACTGCCTGGGACGCAGATACTGCTACCGTAAGCGCCATCGGATCTGCATTTCCGACGTCTTCCGATGCACAGATCATAATACGCCTGGCTATGAACTTGATATCTTCTCCTGCATACAGCATTTTTGCAAGATAATACACTGCCGCATCCGGATCAGAACCCCGCATACTTTTGATAAATGCAGAGATCGTATCGTAATGATTATCCCCGGTCTTATCGTATTTGACTACCCGTTTCTGAATACATTCGGACGCAACATCCAGTGTTATATGAATCTTTCCGTCTGCCCCCCGTTCTGTTGTCAGGATACCAAGTTCAACCGCATTCAATGCACTTCTGGCATCCCCGCCGGAAATATCTGCAAGAAATTCCAATGCATCTTCCTCTATCACTGCGTGATAACTTCCCATACCTTTTATCGTGTCATAGACCGCTCTCGTGATCAGCGTCTTAATATCTTCTTTTGCAAGCGGCTGCAACTCAAAAATGCTCGATCTGGAAAGCAGCGCCCCATTTACTTCAAAATACGGATTTTCCGTCGTTGCACCGATCAGGATGATCGTGCCATCCTCCACAAACGGAAGCAGATAATCCTGCTGTCCTTTATTAAATCTGTGAATCTCATCTACGAACAGGATGGTCTTCTTACGGTACATTCCCTGCATCTCTTTTGCTTTGGCAATCACTTCTTCCATATCTTTTTTACCCGCAGTCGTTGCATTGATCTGGGTAAATTCCGCACTGGTCGTGTTGGCAATTACTTTGGCAAGCGTGGTCTTCCCAGTTCCCGGAGGACCATAAAAAATGACTGAGCTTAATTTGTCCGCCTTGATCGCCCTGTAAAGCAATTTGTCTTTTCCTATAATATGCTGTTGTCCCACTACTTCTTCCAATGTTGTCGGCCGCAGTCTGGATGCAAGCGGAGCTTCCTTTTCCATGTTTTGCTCCCGCATGTAATCAAATAAATCCATTCTTTCATCTCCATTTAGTTGAACCACAAGAGTACAACTCTAATTCATTATCAGTTCATCGACTGTTACAAATTCAAACCCTTCTTTCTGCAAAATATCCACTATACGTAGTGCTGCATTCACACTAGATTCATAACAGTCATGTAATAAAATAATATCATTTTCCCCCGCCTGCGTCACTACTTTATTGATAATTTCATCCTCATTGTCCGTTGTCCAGTCCAACGGATCTATGGTCCACAACACAGGCATGACATCCAGTTTCCTCTCCAGATTCTTCTGCCAGACTCCAAACGGCGGTCTCATATAAGAGACTTCCTCTCCGGTAATTCCGGTGATCACTTCATTTGTCATCAGTATTTCTTCTTGTGCCGTCTCATCCGGCACCCGTGTGATTTCCACATGATGATAGGTATGATTGCCTATCAGATGTCCTTCTTCCGCTTCCCTCTTTACCAGTTCCGGATTATTTTTTGCGTTTTCTCCGATCAGAAAAAATGTTGCTTTTACATTCCGCTCTTTCAATCCATCCAGAAGCTGCGGAGTCCATACCGGACTTGGTCCGTCATCAAAGGTAATTGCAATCTTTGGATCCTCTTTTATCATATTTGATGCAACATACCGAATGGCTTTTTCATTCTGTTCCGTATGCATGTTATGAACTTTCACTGTTGTCTTATCTTCCACCCGCACCATCCTTGTCACAAGAAAACAGATTCCAACTATGCAAATGAACAAAACAAATGCTTTCTTTCTCTTCTTCCGCCATTTATATATTGCAGCAGATTCATAATCCCGATTTAATTCCATGCTGTCCCCACATACCACCATTTCATTTTACTATATGCAAAGACAGAAAATTCCATGCTCATACCCTTATTTCGAACGCATGGAATTAAAAAAAGCGTCAGCATTCTGACGCCCTACATTTATTTTGTTTTTATTTCTTTCGTTTTCATGATGCCGCTTTTCTTCCCGACGCAGAAAGCTTTCTGACACTCCATCCAAATGTTCCGAGAGTCTTTCCCAATGTCAGGTATTCTCCGTGAGAATATGCCAGAAGTCCGGCCTTTCCCAGCTGTAGTCTTCCCTTTTTATCCAGATATTCTTCTCCTACCTGAACAGCCTCTACTTTTGCCAGAAACATATGATGCGAACCAAGTTCTTTTATCTCTGTTACTTTACACTCAATGTTCACCGGACATTCTTCTATGATCGGTGCATGATCAAGCTTTGACGCTTTGCCGGCCGTCAGATGCATCTCTTTCCATTTGTCGACATCACGACCGGAACGTACACCGCACCAGTCTGTTGCCTTTTTCAGCTTCTCGGTCGTCAGATTTACTACAAACTCTCCGCTGTCTTTCAAAAGATTGTACGAATATCGTTCCGGTCTTACAGATATATACAGCATCGCCGGATTCGTACATACTGTTCCTGTCCACGCAACTGTTATGATATTCGATCTGCCGGATTTATCTGCAGTACTTACCATCACAGCCGGAAGCGGATACAGCATATTCCCCGGTTTCCAGATCTGCTTTGCCATGTCTTCTCCCCCGCTTCCTTTACTGCTGTAATTCACTTACCAAAGTCGGTATCAGCTGTTTCTTTCTAGATACCACACCCTTTAAGATCATCTTCTCCGTGTTTTCTTTCAGGTCAAATGCATCAATGATATACTCTTTTGCCCTTGCCCCACAGCATAACAGTTCTGTCGACTCATCCAGAATGTCTGTCAGCATAAAGAACACCATCTGCACTCCATTCTTCTCCAGTACTTTCGGAAGATATGGTGTCAGCATCTCTTTTACTTCCTGCAGTTCCTCTTTACTCATGGAATTCAACTGTCCTACGCCAAATACCATATCATTGACTGTAAACTGCTTAAAATCCTGGAAGCAAATATCTTCTGCTGTCTTTCCGGCAAGGCTGCTTCCTGCCTTGAACATCGCCTGTGCCTGTTCTTCCAGATTGATACCCGCAATCTTCGCCAGTTTTTTGGCAATCTTTTCATCCAGCGGTGTGCAGGTCGGTGAACGGAATAAAAGTGTATCTGAAATAATTGCCGAACACAGAAGTCCTGCAATTGTCGGCTTGATCTCCACATCATTTTCTTTGTACATCTGATA
>UMLM01060674.1_pt1 | contig 14521 bp, 12 predicted proteins | sample 1966571 | NCBI WGS metagenome assembly UMLM01 (sample SAMEA4836203, study PRJEB28245) | human gut metagenome | biome: gut microbiome; material: fecal sample | place: Denmark | collected 2008 | reverse complement strand
TTAATGACCTTGACCCTTAATGACACGCTAGATGAACTTGTGAGTTTTACATGATATAGGTTGAATATATGTATGAATGTGTTGGTTGTTAGTGTGTTATGTGTATTTTGTTATATTCATACTCTAATATTTTGTGTATAATAATTATCTACATATTAAGTCGTTTTAGTTAGCTGATATGTTGTTCGATTCTACATTTTTATCCTTGTTTCCTGTTGTATTTTGTCAAAAATGCGTCATGTTAGAGGCGGATTCACGTCTGAGGAGGGGCATTTTTTACCCTTAGAAGAGGGGGTAAAACATCTTCCTAACCTCCATATTTTGCATTTTTCCGTTAAATAACGTGATAAAATTCTTGGGTTTGCCAACTTTTTATTATCTTTGCTAGCAATTAACAAATTATTGACGTAGCAATAGTCCGGAAAGCTAGAAACTACATAATAACAATGCTAAGATGAAAAGGTATAACTTCTTGACGTACAAAGCTTTAGGGGGGGGTAATTTTGCTCAGGCAAAGTTAGCCCAATATCATCATGTTCTTATCCGCAGGCGAATATTATCTTATTTTTATATGATAATAGTCGCTTTTTTTATGCTTTCTTCCACCGCCTGTTCTAGCGACGAAGAAACAGAAAAATCAGAGGCTTTTGATTACGAAACCACATTTTTAGCCCACGAATGGCAGATTTCAGCCCTTTATCAGCGCGTTGGAAGTATCTTTATCGACGTAAAAGAGGCTCCTTTGTTCTGCAGTTTCACCTCAGATGCTATTTCTTTCTCCGAAACGACGGAAGTGAACCACTTCGACGAAGGCGGTAAAATAACCCAGACTACCACCGAAAACGTTGCTTGCGGTAATTACACCTATTTAATAAAGGAGAACAAAATACAGATAGATAATCAGATATTCACCATTACGGACAACAACGGGACCCTCGTTCTGCAGAATGAGGACTGGAAGCTAGTGCTCGTAGAAAAATAAACATATTATGGCTAAGAAACAAGATACAATCAGCATTGGTTTTGAAGAGAAAATATGGAAGGCTGCCGATATTCTGAGAGGCAACCTCAGCGCTTCGCAATACGAGGGCGTGGTGCTCGGACTCATTTTTCTGAAATACATCAGCGACCGCTTCGAACAGAAGTTCCAAGAGCTGCAGGGCGACGAATACGCCGACCCGGAAGATAAGGACGAATACACAGCCGAGAACATCTTCTTCGTGCCTGCTGAAGCCCGATGGAGCAAGATTAGTGCTGCTGCCCACACCCCGGAAATAGGCGTGGTGATAGATGAAGCACTTACTGCCATTGAGCGTGAAAACGAAAGACTGAAGGGCATTCTGCCTAAGAATTTTGCCCGTCCGGAGCTGGACAAGCGTCGTCTGGGTGATGTGGTAGATCTCTTTACGAACATAGAAATGCACGATGCTGGCGAGGAGAAAGACCTGCTGGGCAGAACCTACGAATACTGTCTGCAGCAGTTTGCCAGTCTGGAGGGCAAGAATGGTGGCGAGTTCTATACGCCTTCCTGCATTGTCCGCACGCTGGTAGAGATTCTGGAGCCTTACGAGGGCAGAGTCTATGACCCTTGCTGCGGAAGCGGTGGTATGTTTGTGCAGAGCGCCAAGTTTATAGAGCGCCACAAGGGAAACCTGCGCAAAATCAGTATCTATGGTCAGGAGGCAAACCCTGATACGTGGAAGATGGCGCACATGAACCTTGCCATCCGTGGCTTGGATGCAAACCTGGGCAATGTCTTTGCCGACACATTCTATGATGACCAGCACCCTACGCTGAAGGCAGATTACATTCTTGCCAATCCTCCTTTCAATCTCAGCGACTGGGGACAGAGTGCGCTTCAGGAAGATGTGCGCTGGCAGTATGGTTTGCCACCAGCTGGCAACGCCAACTTTGCGTGGATGCAGCACATGATTCACCATCTGGCTCCAAACGGAAAGATTGGTTTGGTGCTGGCGAATGGTGCGCTTTCGAGTCAGAGTGGCGGCGAGGGACAGATTCGCCAAGCCATCATCGAAGCCGACCTGGTAGAGGGAATCGTGGCTTTGCCTTCGCAGCTGTTCTACAGTACGGGCATTCCTGTAAGTCTTTGGTTTATCAGCCGCAACAAGGCGCAGAAGGGCAAGACCGTGTTTATCGATGCCCGCAATCTGGGCACGATGGTTACTCGTAAGCTTCGTGAACTGATGCCTGATACGGATATTAAAAAAATCTCTGACACCTTCCATGCTTTCCAGCAGGGAACGCTGGAGGATGAAAAGGGTTTCTGTGCCGTATGCACCACCAAGCAGATAGCTGCTCAGGACTTCATCCTGACACCGGGCAGATACGTAGGAATCGCCGAAGACGAAGGCGACGGAGTGCCTTTCGAGGAGAAAATGACGAATCTTACCGGAGAGCTGAAGCAGCTGTTTGAGGAAAGCAAGAAGCAGGAAGAGGAGATTAGAACGCAGTTGAAGAAAATTGGATGGGAGGTGTAAGGTATGGAGTTTTTAAATGAATATTCCGGGCTTTTCTCTTTGTTGGCGGTAGTGGCGTCTGTGGTTGCTATAGTTGTTTCGGTTGTGATTTTCAATAAACAGAAGAAAGAGCAAGAGAAATACTACTACAAGCAGAAAAAAGATCAAGAATACTTCTATCTGAAGCAGCAACAAGATCATCTTCAAGACTTGCAGGATGAGTATGAGGCTATAGAAAGCACCTCTATGTTTCCGATGAGTCTTGCTGAAAGGGAGTATTATAGCCGGAAGAATTATTTGAAGAATAAATTAGGGAGGTAATACGATGGAGTGGAAAGAAGTAAGACTGGGGGATGTATGTACTAGAGTATGTAGCGGTGGAACTCCAAAGAGTACTAATCTTTCATACTATGGGGGAGAAATTCCTTGGTTGAATACAAAAGAGATAGATTTCAATAGAATTTATTCTACAGAAAAGACTATCACAGATTCCGGTTTAAACAATTCATCTGCAAAATGGATTGTTCCGAACACAGTAACGGTTGCAATGTATGGGGCAACAGCAGGAAAATCATGTATCGTAAAAGTTCCAATGACAACTAATCAAGCGTGTTGTAATTTGACGATAAATGATGAGGTTGCAGACTACGAATTTGTATATTATACGTTGAAAAACGATTATACAACTTTGGCTTCATTAGCTAACGGCGGAGCTCAACAAAATCTGAATGCTCAAATAATAAAGGATTATGTCTTGCAAATGCCTTCGCTTGCTGACCAGCGCCGCATAGCTTCCATCCTTTCTTCTCTCGACCGGAAGATAGAGTTGAACAACAAGATCAATGCTGATTTGGAGGAGATGGCGCAGGCTATTTTCAAAAATTGGTTCGTTGACTTTGAGCCTTTCAAGGATGGTAAGTTCGTGGATAGTGAATTGGGAATGATTCCGGAAGGATGGAAAGTAGGAACTCTAGGAGATATTACGAAGAATAAATCTGCAAAAGTAAAGGAAAGAAATGATGTAAAGGTTCTCTCGCCGGTAACAACTGGTGAACTTGTATTGTCGGAAGAATACTTTACCAAGCAGGTTTTTAGTTCAAGCATAGCTAAATATAAGATAGTAAACAAAGGAGATTTCGCATACAATCCTGCACGAGTTAATATCGGTTCGCTAGGAAGAAACGAATTTGATTTTGACGGATGTGTAAGTCCTGTTTATGTGGTTTTTTCTGTACTAGATGGCTATGAGAATTACTTCGATTTGTTTAGAAAGACAGATTTCTTTAAAGATTCTGTCGCTTCTTTAGCTATTGGAGGTGTAAGGCAATCGCTCAGTTATGATGACTTGAGTTCGATTGAAGTTATCATTCCTAGCGAAAATGCCGTTGAGGAGTTTAATAATCTCAACAATCAGATGAAGAAAATTATCAAAGCGAATAAGCTAGAGAACTCCCGTCTCTCCCTTCTCCGTGACACCCTTCTCCCTCGCCTCATGTCAGGCGAGCTGGAAATCCCGGAATAAGAAGAGCTACGAAAGAAAATAACGAGAAAGAAAATATAAAATATTAACATTATGGCAGACGACAAGAAATTCACCGAAGACGCATACGAGCAAACGCTCATTGCCCTGTTCCGCGACGAACTCGGCTATGCGTACGAATGTGGCTACGAGGTGGAACGCGACTATAAGGAGCCCTTCTATCGTGCCGATTTGGTCGCCTCGATGCGACGGCTTAATCCTCAACTGCCAGCCGATGCAATGGATGAAGGAATCAAGCAAATCACCAACATCAGCATCGGTACTTTAGAACAGAACAACGAGCAGTTTACCCTCTGGATGCAAAACGGTCTGGAGGTGGGATTCCTGCAGAATGGCGAAGAACGAACAGCCCTGATGAGGCTCATCGACTTCGACCACCCCGAAAGAAACCTCTTCAAGGTGGTGAACCAGTGGCGGGTAGAAGAGTATAAGAACAAGCGCTGCGACATGGTGGTGATGGTCAACGGATTGCCCCTCGTGGTGGTGGAGCTGAAAAGCGCCATTTCCGAAGACGCAACCGTAGAAGATGCCTACAAGCAGATCAAGAACTATCAGCAGAGCATTCCAAGCCTCTTCAGCTACAACGCCTTCAACGTAATCAGCGACATGAGCGAGACCCGTGCCGGAACCATCACCGCCAAGCTGGAACGCTACATGGAATGGAAGACCGTGGACGGCTCATACGAGTCAACCCTCTTTGCCGACTATCGCACCTTCTTCCTCGGCATGTTCCAGCAGCAGCGACTGCTCGACATTCTGCAGAACTTCATCTGCTTCGACAAGAACCAGGGCAAATACGCCAAGATTCTTACCGCCTACCATCAGTACTACGCCGTGGGCAAAGCCCTGCAGCGCACCCGAACGGCAGTGGAAGGCAACGGAAAAATCGGCGTGTTCTGGCACACGCAGGGTTCGGGCAAGAGCCTCTCCATGGTGTTCTACGCCCACCAGCTGGTGCAGCGACTGCCCGAAGTAACCATCGTGGTGGTAACCGACCGCAAGGACCTCGACAACCAGCTCTTCGGTCAGTTCTGTCGCTGCCAGGACTTCCTTCGTCAGGAACCACAGAACGCCCAGAGCCGTGAAGACCTGGGCAATCTGCTCCGTAACCGAAAGAGTGGGGGAATCATCTTCACCACCATTCAGAAGTTTGAAGAAGGCGACTCGGCACTCTCCACCCGCCGCAACATCATCGTGATGACCGACGAGGCGCACCGCTCGCAATACGGCGAGGAGCACTGGGACAACAAGAGCCTGACGATGAAGAAGGGATTCAGCCAGAAGATGAGAGAAGCCCTGCCAGGCGCCTCATTTATCGGCTTCACCGGAACACCTATCAGCGACCGCGACAGAGACACGGAGGAAGTGTTCGGCAACTACATCGACGTTTACGACATGAGTCAGGCGGTAGATGATGGAGCCACCCGTCCGGTTTATTACGAGAGCCGTGTGGTGAATCTGAACCTCGACGAAGACACGATGAAGCTGCTGAACGATGAGTTCGACAACCTAGCCGATGAGGGAGCCACCGAGGAGCAGATCAGGCAAGCGAAGCAGGAGCACAGTCGGCTGGAAGTGCTTCTGGGCGAAGGCGCCACCATCGACACGCTGGTAAGGGATATCATCCAGCACTACGAGCAGAACCGTGCGCAGGAACTCACCGGCAAGGCAATGATCGTGGCGCTGACCCGAAGCATCGCCATCAAAATCTACCGCAAGATGCTGGAGCTTCGCCCCCAGTGGACGGAGAAGGTAAAGGTAGTGATGAGCGGTTCGAACCAGGACCCCGAAGACTGGCAGCCGATTATCGGCAACGAAGCCTACAAGAAGGAACTGGCAAGAAAATTCAAGGACAACGACGATGAGATGAAAATCGCCATCGTAAGAGATATGTGGCTCACGGGCTTCGATGTTCCGTCGCTCGCCACCATGTACGTATATAAGCCGATGAGCGGTCATAACCTGATGCAGGCAATAGCCCGAGTAAACCGAGTGTTCCCGGGCAAGGAAGGCGGACTGATAGTGGATTACGTAGGCATTGCGCAGGCGCTGAAGAGTGCCATGCAGCAGTACACCAACCGTGACCGCCGCCGCTTCGGAGACCCCGACATCGCCAAGACCGCCCTGGTGAAATGGAAGGAAGAGATGGAAATCTGCCGAGACCAGCTTCATGGTTTCGACTATTCCGGCTTCTTCGAACAGGACAACTCGAAGCGGGCACTCGCCATTACGAGCGGAGCCAACTTCCTGAGTTCTCCAGCCATGGTTCAGCGCAAGAAGAATTTCATGGAGCACAGCAATCTGCTTCACAACGCCACCACGCTCTGCCGTTCGCTTCTGAATGAGCAGCAGAAGGCGGAGGTGTGCTATATGGATGCGCTGCGCGTGATGATGCTCAAACTCTCGCAGAAGGGCAAAATCACCCGACATGAAATCAACGAGCGCATCGGTGAGCTGCTCCGTCAGAGTGTGAAGACCGACGGAGTCATCAATCTCTTTGGTGACCGCCAGATAGAGTTCTCGCTCTTCGACGACGCCTTCATCCAGGAGGTGAAGAACATGAAGGAGCGCAACCTGGTGGTGGAACTGCTCACCAAACTGATGAAAGAGAAAATCAAGCAGCAGCAGAAGACCAACGTGGTTCAGAGCGACCTCTTCTCCGACATGCTCAGCCAGAGTCTCTCCAACTATCTGAAGGGCTTGCTCACCAACGAGGAAGTGATAGAGGAGCTGTTGAAGATGGCTCAGCAGATGAAGCAGGCAGAGGCAGAGGGCAACGACCTGGGACTTTCGCCCGAGGAGAAGGCATTCTATGATGCGCTCTCCACGCCGGAAGGAGTGCGACAGGCTTACTCCGACGAGGAGTTTGTGGCACTGACCCGGGAACTGACAGAAGTCTTGCACCGCAACCGCACCATCGACTGGAACCGGAAGGAATCAGCCAGGGCGAAGATGCGAGTGATGGTGAAGCGACTGCTCAAGAAGTATAAGTATCCACCAGAGGGTGCAGAAAAGGCGCTGGAAACCGTGATGCGCCAATGCGACCACTGGGCGGATGATGAAGAAAACGTAGTATAAACCCTTTAAAATTTGAAGTAAGAAACAGAAAGTAAACAAGAAAAATAACATATAGATATTGACGCTGATTATCTGCACTTCTACAGTATTTAGAACCTGCAAAATTCAAAACGACAAGAAGAAGGTGACAGCAAGGCGTCCACTCCTCTACGGCGTGGGCAGTACTTGTTTGTACCTTGTCGTAGGTTCTTGCAGGTACCTTAATACTGGTACTTACAGGGAACCCCACGCCGCTTATTTAAACAACATAACAAATCAAACCTAGAAAAAGAATATGCAGACAGAGGAAATACCAAATACTGACAATAACTACAATTCTCTTCTGAAGATTTCATCAGAAGAAGATCTTTTTGTGGAAGATGAAGTAACAGGAGTCAAGAAATACACTCCAGTAACAACTACTGATGTGGGTCAGTTTAAGAGAGAGGCAGAACATTTGTATAAGGAGATTCAGCATGCTAAAGATGAATTTAAATGGAATGCAGGAAAGCATAAAGGTCTTACCTGTTATTTTCATATTTACCAGAACCTTGCCGAGCAGTTGACAGATTTTCTTAAATATATTCATACGCTCCATAAGAAAGTCTACATTTCCATCTACAAGAGCTACGATGATGAATTCATGGGGATTTATACTGATGTTTTAGAGAAGGTGCTCCAGGATATTCAGACCATCGCCCGGAAGCATTCAGACTATTTGCTCGATAAGGAAGAGGAGTATGGTCAGATTCCCTATGCCAAGGCTATTTTCGAGCAATGCGAGAAGCTTAAAGTTCCTGCCGGAGACGACTTCCCCCGTTTTGATTCCCATTACAGAAACTTTGTCTCTACCGGTTTGCAGATGTCTTTGGCAGAAACCATCTCCACAGTTACCGCTATTTGTGCTGATTTCCTAGCCTTATACAGAACCCGCCTTTTCCGCACCGACCATGAGGCTGTTATTATTTACCATTATATCAAGCGAATTTTCGACGAGGGCACGCTACCTGACCATCTGAAACATGAGGTAAAGGTAAAGAAACGTCATCTGAGAGAGAGAAGAATAGATATTACCACTTTGAGCTTGCAGAAAGTAATGAATGATATTGAAGGGAAATACAACAATTATACGCTTTGTTCAGACTGGTTTGAGCGAGAGGAGGATGAGGAAGAAGAACTTGTCCGTACGCTAGTCAGGGAGCAGGCTCCTCCCGAGGATTTTGAAACGCTATTCAAGTATCAGGGTGAGCATAAAATGTGGGAGGCTGAAATAGCCAGGGCTGATGATTTTGAGCGTAACAGCGACTCTTTCTTTGTGAACTGGGTAGATTCTATAAAATTGGAGGAGAAGTTAAAGTTCTGGATAAAAGGCAACATTACGTCTCAGCAAAGCTGGTACATAGTCTGGTGCCTGATGAAATATACGTTCCACATGGTGCGTGATAATCAGGACAAGGCAGCCTTTGCCGCCCGCATGAACCTGATGTTTCCGGATGCAGAAAAGAAATGTGTGGTGGAGTCGTTCCGCAAGCAGGAAACCCAGAAGAACCACAACCACCACTTTTCGGAGTGGCTTGCAGAATCTGATAAAGATTATTCCAAAGCTCACGAGCTTTATGATAAGCTGAAGAAGGAGGAGGAATATAGGAGAATAGTTTGAGGGAGGAAATTGCCCCATCTTCCATGAGAATATCACCAACAGTTACAAAAAGTGCTTCTACTATAAATGTGACATTCAATGATGCGAATGAGAAGGGGTCTGAAATTGTTGTAGTTTCTGCTTCTGGTGCGGCAATGGGGTCATTCCATGTACCAGCCGGTTAAACCTCTGCTCAGATAAAAACCAATGCATCAGCAGGGATGTATTGCGTCAGCCGATTGCAGAAAGACAAAGTGAAAGAAACCAAAAAGATAATAGTAAAGTAGTTTTGTCGGAGGTGCGGCGACAGTCGCACCTCCTACCTAATTTTACAATTATCCTCATTAATGGAATGAGCGAATAAATACCTTTAATGCGCCTGGGACAAAGATAAGTACAAATAATAATACTGGGCATAAGAAAATAACAAAAACGAGTACTACTATTACTGCTATTATAGCTAATGCCTTCGTTCCTCCAGTAACCTCTTTCTTTTCAATGTTTTCTATAGATGGAAGTTCCTTGTGAAAAGTATATTTCTTTTTTGCTATCTTGTTTTCAACCAGCCATGAAGCTATAGAAAATACGTCAATTTTCTTACATCCTTCCGGCAAAGTTTTGAGTGTATTCTCAGAGACTCTTTCACCAATGATGACAGCTGTATAAGAATCGCTTTCAGTAACCTTATAGCCGGCTTTCTGCAACATCTTTATCAGGGTGCCTTGCGTTCCTATGTGGACCTCGTAAATTCTATCTAGAATATCTGCACCCTCGCTTTCTGCATCTTTATCCAAAACTCTATCGGGCATTCCTCCGATTATTCGGATGATGTCTTTATCTTTGGATAAGTCTCTAACACTATTCATAGTTAAAATCGTATTTTTTAATTCTTACTTGTTTTGAATCGTGAACCCTAGCATTCTGGCTTTTTGTTCCAACTCAATGGCTTTTTCAGCCATTTCATAAGTTTTTAACTTGATTAAAGAACGCCGTTTATCAGCATACCCTAATGCTCGCATTCTCTCTACCATGGTAAGCTTCCCTGTTTGTTTTCCCCATTCTGCGATAGCACTCCATAAAGGTGCAGGTATAGAAAAAACCTGCTCTATTAGTTCGTCTTTCTCTTCGATTTCAGAAATAGTTGCAGATGCTTTTTCACTAAAGGTCAAAAGCTGAAATTTTATATCCTTCAATTCATCCAATTTAACTTTTAGCTCAGTCCAGCATATTTCTTCTTTTGGATATTGTGGCTTGAAATCAGCAAACAAATGATCATTTATCAACGTGGTTAGCTGTTTGATAACAGACTTCAATCCACTTTTTACTTTTTTATTTTTCCAAATGTAAGCAAGATTAAACTCCTTGTTGGTTAAGTATGCTATGGATGAAATTATGTAATTAGTTATTCTATTTGAATAAGTGCCGTATAAGTTTCGAAAACTCTCCTTTACATAATTATTTACGTAACTATAAAGTAGGTACAGAGATACGATATTTCTGTAGTATTCTCCATCGATTTTAACTTCAGTATCTTCACGTAATCCAGAAAAATAGGTTACAGCCACAATTTCTTTGCTCTTACAAGCCTGGTAAGGCCTCATATCCCAGAGTAAAGCATATTTGGCAACATCTGCTTTCCCCAATACTTGTGTTTTAGGATATGTACTATTAAATATTGTTTTTTCGTAACCAAATAAGTTTGATGCCTCGTTTCTGTACTGTCCTCTTTTTCTTTCAAAATACCATCGAGTCTGAGTTGTGGGCTCTGTTTCTGTTCTACTTATATTTTCTAAGCCTTTTAAAAATTCATCACCAGAAAGGAAATCAGAGCGTTTAATCGCTGTTTGACTATTTGCAGATGTTGATATTTCTTTAACGATTTCTGAATAGTCTTGTTCGTCTTTAATTACACTGATTTTCATAGGGACAAAGACCTTACTTAAATCGCAATCTTGCATTGATGCAATGGAAGCTGTTGTCTGTCCTCCATTTACAATTTGTAAATCAGTTATTTTTGTTATGTATGGAGCTGTTTTGCTGCCTCCTGAACCAAATTCTATATTTTTGGCGGTAGCAGAGATTCCATTATTGAAAGAAAAGAACATTTCTGGTCGTTCCTTTATTGTCTTACAGATTTGGCGATTTACCTTGTTGGTCTTTTGTAAGAAAAGACGTACGTTACCTTCAAGTAAAGTTTGTTTGTATTGTTCGTATATTTTTGCCAAAATGTTTCCTGGCATTATTGCAAAATATGCATCAACTTTCGGGTTTTCGTCTTCAACTCTAAGACATTGGATTTTTGTCTTATAATTTAGTTGAAAATCAATTTCTATGGCCTCACTACCAGAGTTTATTGCATTCATCCTATATACTCGGGATAAATCCCAAGTACTATATTCCATAAAAATGTGTTCATACTCATTTTCTTCAGAGAAATTTAATATAGGAGATGGCTCCACTATTCCATTTGTCAAAAAGAATAGACGTACTCTTCGTATATTATTTCGAACCTCTTTTATAAGAGCAATCGCATTTTTTGCATCTTTGCTAACTTCTGCGCCAAAAAAGGGAACATTTCTTAATGCCTCTCGGTAAAAATTGCTAATGTTGCTATATTTGTCCTGTACTGTATCTGCATCGATTTTAGCAGTTGGCGTAGAAGCCTTTGAAAACAAGAATAGATCAAGAGATTCCTGATCTTCATTATATGAATATGCTGTTAACATAGCTTGCCCCTTTTTGAATTGGCATAATTCATAGGTAGAAATTTCCCCATATTCACTCATTAAGTCTAATATGTTGCGAGCAAGTTCCACTTCTATGCTCGTACCATTATTATTAGCATCTTCTAAAGCTAATGTATATTGTTCTGTTGCGAAGCTTTTTATATCCATAATATTGTTTTTTTGATGAGTTTGTTGTTGCCCTTTTTTCTTGAGGTTTGCATTTTATATTATCATCATTTATGCATGACGCTAAATTTAGGTCCACCTCTTTTGAAAAACGACAATCTAATTGGTTTACTTTTTCAAGTATATTATTTTTTGCGAGTTTTATTTTATAAACGTCAGGATCTTTTCTATTAACAATGCACCATTGAAACTTATAAATACCTTCCTCATATTCTCTATTTTTATCAACCAACAGAATACTTGCTTTTTGGCCATTAGGATAGGTCAAGATTTCTCCATTACCTTTTTGAATAGATGTAATACAATATCTACCTCTTCTTTTACATTGTAGCCATCCAAGAAGGAAATTATCTGAAACATTCCAATATTCTTTAAGCCGCTTTTCTTTATTTAAATTTCTTTCGTAAGTATCTATAATGTTCATCTTATATGTTGCATTTATTCATCAAACGGATAAGTTTCATCGTAAATATCGCTCAGTAGCTTGTCGTTATATAACCAGTGGGAACAAGGAGCAATATGTTTAGAATTATAACCTTTAAGTTGCGCAGACAAAGCGCTTAAAGAGGTTTCCTCATCCTTATATTTTATCTTTCGGTCAGAAATGATAACAACTTTTATTGATGGGTCATCCTTCCATACTAACACGTCACCCAGGTTCAGTCCCATCTCTGTAAAATTCAATGATGGCCGTTTGGATGAAGCCTTTAAGGAAGCAGCCTTATCCTCTTCTGATAAATCATTCTCCATTTCGTCAACCACGCTTTCGGTAATATCCTCTTGGTTGAATAATTCGAGGATAGCTTGGGCTTGAACAACCTTTATTCGGAAGAATTCACGAGTAGCGTTGACACGGTTAGGCTCGAAAGCCTTATGAAGGGCTTTCTCAATTTTCAGACAGTCATTCTTATCAACCTTGCAGGCATATTGACATTCAAATGGTACAGGAACACCAGTAGTATAGAGTTCCTTCATTCTCTTATCAATATCTTCCTGTGCCGTCATTCCGATCTTTACGAGACCAGGCATTACGGGGTCTGTTAGTAAATACACGATTCCGTATTCCATTGACATTATTATTCACCTTATTAATTATTATTTTCGTCTTCCAACTCCAAGTGTGATGATTGGGAGAGTTTCCCTATACGTCATGCTTGTTAGTTGTATGATAGCATCAACATGAAGTGAAAGCTATAATGAATGCAAAATAAGCATTTCGGACTCAGTTTATCAATTCAAGTATGAATAGAGATTTATCATTTTAGTTTCTCAATCTTACTTTTTGGCAAATCTGTTATTTGCATAACTGTTTCTATATCCATGCCAGCATCCAACATCTTTTTTGCTATTTGGAGAGCTTTCGAGTTTTTACCTTCCTCACGCCCTTTTTCCAAAGCCGTATCTATAGAGTTCTTGACATCACGATACGCCTTCAAACTATCCTCATATTCTTTCAACTCTGTTGGGGTGAACTTTGCAATCTCGGCCTCCTCAAAGAGTTTAGTAAACACTTTCTCTTTCAAGGCAGCAGGACGCTCATCCAATCGGGAAAGGTTTTTCAATACATATAACCACTTATCATAAAGCGTGTCAAGCTCCTCTTCTGTCTTGTTGAACTTCGCTATCTCAACATACTTGAAAGAAAGTTTGTCATTAAAAACCTTAAGAGTCTTCTTGTCAAGCAAGCCCACATCATGGTTGATATCATTTTTGTCAAATGCCTCTTCTTCCAAGTCGAAATTCAGCAGAGCAACAGTGTAAACATGTTCAAGCTTGAAGTTCCATTCAGCCCCCTTTGGAGCCTGTTCACGGATAGGAAAAGTAGAATAGAACAAAGAACGATCCTTGAAGTACTTCTGATAAGCATTCTGCATCTCAACGATGAACTTTTCACCACGCTCATTTTCGCAATATACATCAAAGATGGCCTTGCGCTCGGCAAAAACATCACCAACGTGCTCACTATTCAAGTACTTCACATCCTTGATGACCTGAAAACCATCAAACAGTGAATTCAAGAAATTGATGAGCAAATCCTTGTTGGGCTTTGTTCCAAAGATACGCTTAAAACCAAAATCGGTAAGCAAGCTAATATAACGTTCTTCTATCCGTTTCATATCCATTTCCTTTTAAAACGTTTAACTGAATTGTAGTGCAAAAATAAGCATTTATTTCGAATTATAAATATTTGGAGTGTTAAAATGTTGGTTGTGGGGGTAATTTTTCCCAAGATTCCTACAATTTTTCCCAACGATGGGAAAAATGAGTTTTTTTTATTAGGAAAAGGGGAATGATTTTCTCTTTTTCTTTACTTTTGACTCTCGTTTCCTTCTTCTTCTTACTTTTTCCCAAGAAATGCCCGATTTTTCCCAAATACGTGGTTTTTTCGGGGGAGTTGTGGGAAAGGGATTGTTTTGCCTTTGTTTTCGCAGTACTTTTGCAGCGTCGAAGAAACAAGACAACGCTGAAATGGTTTGGTGCTCTTGAAACCTCTTCGTACATTATATAATATGTATACTCAGATTATGAGAGTGGTGCAGCAGGGTGAGACCTTCGCTGTGCAGAGTCAGAAAAGTGAGAACGGACAGATGATGAAATGCAACATCGTTCTCCAGGAGATGGGCGGCAAGTATGAGAACCAGTACGCTGCGGCAATGTTGGGCAATATGGCTCAGTGTAAGTATGCTCCGGGCGAGTTGGTGGCAGTTACGCTCCGCTTTACTACCCATGAGCACAATGGTCAGGTTTATCAGGATATCCTGGTTACGGACATTGAAAAAGTAAAAGGGTAAAAAAGTAAAAAGGTAAAAGGAGGCTTCGCTTGGAGACTTATTGCGGAGATTCTTAGTTATTAACTGAGTTGAAACAGAGGAGGATTTTCCATGGTAAAGCGCGC
>UMLM01054908.1_pt1 | contig 14556 bp, 8 predicted proteins | sample 1966571 | NCBI WGS metagenome assembly UMLM01 (sample SAMEA4836203, study PRJEB28245) | human gut metagenome | biome: gut microbiome; material: fecal sample | place: Denmark | collected 2008 | reverse complement strand
TCTGGTGATTGTTCCTTCAGCATTTCAATGGCTGTATTGAGGTCGGACAGAATGAAACGTGCAACTTCATTACGAGGAGATCTTTTACTGATTTCCGTTAGTATTCCGCTTTCATTGGGATAAGTTTTTGTAATGATGGGGAAATCTCCTACAGTCCTTAGCCGTTCAAAGTAGTCAAAAGCACGGAAAAAGTAGATTTCACCAATATAGTGACGGATGTTTTCCCGGTTGCCGGTTATAGTATTAGCTTCATAGGCAGGTAACACATTTTCCAGGAAATAGTTACAACGGTAAATATTTCCGAAATACCAGGTACCGTCACTTTGTCCTACTCTCCAATAACCAGGAGCGTAGAGAGTACTGGGTTGCATGGCAGCCATATTGTCGGTATGCTGATCTGATTCGAAAGTACCGTAACCATAAGTACCATGTGTAGGCAACATTTGATATTGGTCATTGGCGTAAGAGGCTACATTCGTCTCCGTAGTCATGTACTCGTCGGGTGCGAGTTGGTCAAGCGGTTCCTGATTGAGGAAAGCATCGCAACTTGTCAGGAGGAATAACATTCCTGATAGCGTATATATGAGATGATTTTTCATAAGTGTTTTTTTTAATTTGAGCATTAAGATTTTCATTTGGTTTACCGATTAGAACGTAATGTTCAGCCCGAAAGCATAGGTTCTGGAGAGTGGGTAAGCATAACCATGTGCAAAACTACCACTTTCTATTGTTTCGGGATCGAAAAACTTGACCAGATCGGTAATCGTTAACAAATTCTCACCGGAAGCGAAGAAACGCAGGTTCTGTACCCCCATTTTTTGTACTATCTTACGCGGTAACGTATAACCGATTTGTAGGTTTTTCAGGCGCATATATGCAGCATTCTGTAAGTATTTGGTCTGGCATTGCTGGTTCTTGTTTGTATTGAGTAACGGTCTGGGATAATAGGAATCCAGATTGACTCCCAACGGGCTGCTTTCGTCATTACGGAAATAATCTTCATGGCCTTTGAGAGCAGTAGAGAACCAATATCCTTGTGAGCCATTTGCTCCCCAAAAATAGTAACTTCCTTGAAAATAGTCCCGTTTCAGCGTTCCTTGCCAGAACATACGGAAGTCGAATCCCTTCCAGTCAGCTGACAGATCAATTCCTACATTATAGCGTGGTGTAGAATTACCAATGCGTTTCAAGTCGCCATGGTTGTCTAAGGTACGTGCACCGGCATCTATTTTACCATCTTCATTGAGATCACTGTACATGATGTCGCCGGCTTGCCAATCTTGACCCAATGCGCTTTGTCCACCATTTACTAAACTGCCTACATGCTCGGCCATCTCATCATCGGTTCTGGCTATTCCGATGGTTTCATATCCCCAGATTTCACCGCAATATTTACCTTCATAGAAACTGTCTATCAGGCCTGATGGATTTGAGTAACGGGTAATTTTAGTACGACTGTCTGCCAGTGTGAAGCGCAGGCTGTAATTTAACCCATTTTGCAGACGGTCTTTCCACATTAATTCCAGTTCCCAACCGGCTGTTCGCAGATCGGTATTGTTGGAGGGTGGTACGGCAATACCTAATGTAGCAGGTAACTTTTCTGACGGACCTACCATATCGTTGGTGTTTCGGATAAAGTAGTCAAAAGAGCCTGTCAAACGATTGTTAAACAGTCCAATATCTATACCGACATTCCAAGTGCGTATCTTTTCCCATGTAAGATCGTAGCTGACCAATGCAGGTGCCCAAGCTATGTTGGGTTTTACACCATTCATGAGCCACTTGTCGCTTGTACCTGTTCCCATAACAGTATAAGTGGGGTAAAGTGCTGTAGTGTTTTGATTACCTAAGCTACCATAAGAGGCTCTTAGTTTCAAGGTATTCATTATATGCGTAGCTGGTTGGAAGAATTCCTCTCTTGCAATGTTCCAACCCAATGATGCAGAGGGAAAGAATCCCCAACGGTCATCACTGCGAAAACGTGAAGAACCATCGTAACGAAGATTGGCTTCGACTAAGTATTTTTCCTGAAAATCATAGTTCACTCTGCCGAAGAATCCGGCAGTGCTCCAGCGATTGTGTCCTCCGGATACGTTGGGAGCAATAACTTTTCCATCTTTGTCTATACCTGTAGAAGTGTTTATGGTTGGTTTACCAGGATAAGTGATACCAATCTTCTGTGCCCATATATTACGGTAGTTGTTAGCTTCAGCCTGAAATCCGGCCAGTGCTTTCAGATGATGAGATTTAGCAAATGTCTTCTCAAAATCGGTATAGAGATTTACATTGAAGTAATCACTGGCGAAGCTACTTTCAGATACAGAAGAATTTTCATCCCAACTTCTTACTTTGGTTACTCCATCTACACCAATTTGACTGATAGTAAGTAAGTCCTCATGTGCATATTGAGTATTATACCGATAACTTAGGTCACCAATCAGACGCCATCCTTTAATGGGCTCTATGGTAAGATTGAATTGCTGGTACAGCCAAGTGTTGCGTTCGGTTTTACGACCGCCATTTTTCATTTGTTGTACATGATCGTCAAATAAGTTACCGTTCGGGTCGTACAGAGGCTTCACAGGCCAGCATTGACGGCCGATATCAGAAAAGAAGGAATCATTCATGTGGGTAGGTTGTACAAAATCATTACGTACAAAACGGGTGTTTGAAGATAATGATACAGCTCTGGATAATTGGGCGCTAATCTTGGCCGACATCGTATATCGCTTAGAGTAATCCTCGCCCATGCGGAGAGTTCCATCCTGATCGAGATAATTGGCTGACAAGTAATATTGTATCTTGTCCGTACCACCGTTTACACTGAAATTATGTTCATGTGCAAAAACATTCTTCTTGAAAAACAAGTTGTAGTAGTCTATATTGTCATTTCCTTCTTGGTAACCGTCGGCCCAGGTGTTGCTTCCATTCAGAGGGATAGTAGTATAAGAGATTTTTCCATCCATGTAATCTTTGATACGTTGCAAACGTGTTTGGGACACCCAGTTATAAGATCCCCAGCCAGAATTGTAGCCAGCATCATTGAAAAATAAAGCATACGTGTAAGAATCTAAGGATGAAGGCATATTAATGGGGCTGCTTAGGCGGAAACTGTTATTATAGTTTATTTGGGCTTTACCAGCTTTTCCTTTTTTGGTGGTTACCAATACAACTCCGAAAGGTGCTCTTGATCCGTATATAGAAGAGGCTGCGGCATCTTTCAATACTGAAATAGACTCTATATCCTGTGGATTTACGGAGAAAATATCAGCTTCCATACCATCTATCAGAATAAGGGCATCACCCGTGGAACCTTCACCAATGGTACCTATACCACGTACATTGATACTTTGTTTTTGATTAAGTCCTCCACCTTTGTTACTGTAAATATTCAGGCCGGGAACCTGCCCTTGCAGTGCTTGTACAGCGTTGGCTACAGGCACGGATTCGAAAGCTTTTGAGTCTATTACACTTACGGAACCTGTAAGATTTACCTTTTTTTGAGTACCGTAACCTACAACGACCACTTCTTCAAGTATTTGGTTGTCTATTTCCAAGGTTACATTTATCACTTTTCTATTGCCAACCTGTTGCTGTATAGATTTGAAGCCGATAAAGCTAAATTCTATGGTAGCATCAGGAGAAGCTTTTAGCTGATATTTACCATTTATATCTGTCACTACTCCGGATATTGACTCTCCTGCTTTTACGGCAACAGAAACTCCTGGCAATGGTTCTCCTTCGTTGTCTTTTACAAGTCCGGAGATTGTATTGTCTTGTGCATATATACTGATAGAATGCACTAGCAAGAAAACTATGATTACGATTGGCTTCTGATTTCTGATGTAATCAGATACCGACAAAGCCATTCCTTGCAAAAGTCTGAAATAATGTTTTGAATAGTCTTTCATAATTTATCGATTTAATATGTATAAATTAGAATTTTCTCATGTTTTCGTTTTATTTTTTATTTGCTACGCAGCGTACTGGGTAAGCTGCTGCATTTCCGGCAAATTCGTTGTTGCTTATACTGTTGTCTGCGCCTATCCAACAAATGTATCGGTCCCAGGTCTGTCCGGGGCGTGTGATACTTGTGATATTGGCCGGCCACCAGATGATTTGTGCACCGGAATCTCTGTCACGGAAACCAGACTGCGGCCAGAAAATAGCACCTCTCATATTGTCTTTGTTTGCAAGAGCAGCTTCTTCTCTCGGGATACCTACAATGGCTCCGGGTACGAGGAAATGACTGTTTGTTGGTTCTGCCCAAATGAAATAAGGATTCCCGGAGTTTCCAGTCAATCTTTGTATTTCTTCATATTCGGGAATTCTCCAGCCTTCCGGACAAGGATTCTTTTCAGCTCTCCAGCTTGGAATTCCGTCGTCGTATGCTCCCGTTCTGAAACCATTAGGTTTATTATTGTCTTCTTTCGGACTGGTGTTGGGATAGCCGATAGCTGAGTCATATTGATACAATAATCCTTTGGTGTCGGGAGATGCTGCAAAATATCCAGGTTGAGCAACATCGCTTTTCGCCCAGATCAGACCATTAATTTCAATTCCGAATCCTTGTTGTATGGTTATGTCTGAAGACAGGTTACCTGAACTGACCGTAATAGTAGCCATTCGCATTTCATTATCAGATACTTCTGACAAGTGAATGGTAATATTTCCTACGCCTTCTCCTGTATCATTTTTTAAAGTACACCAGGAGGCTGCTTCTCGATTGACTGTTGCTTGCCAGGTTCCTTTACATAATACTTTTACCTGATAGTCTCCTGCATTATTACTAATAGGGGCGATGTTTGCAGGTTCTGTTGCCAGTGAGGGCTTAGCTAGTTGGGTAATATGAATTTCTTTTGTTTCGTCACCGGCAGTTACAAGGAAAGTGGCAGTACGATCTTCCAGTACATTACTGTATTCGTCAATCCACAAAGTGAATATCCCATCTCCGTTTAGCACCGAAGGTAAAAGAAAGATCCACCCGGATTTGTCCGGTGAGTCGTAGGTAATGGTTGCTTTGGACGGCATATTGCAGAATACGGGTATGTTGATTGTATCTTTCTTACATTCAACTTGAATATTAGATTCTGCTTCTATTCTCAAGTTGGGAGAATCGTCATCTTTGCATCCTGTCAGGAATAGTATTGTGCATGCTATTCCTGTGATAAATAAATTTCTTTTCATTGTATTTTCTTTAGTAGGTTAAAACTTTATTCTATAGACTATACAAGGCTCCATGGCAAGCCGGTTATCGGGAGCTTCTGCTTTATCTTCAGATACCCAGTTTCCGTCAATATCATAATGCCCTTTTTCTATGCTTTTTATTTGTATGTTCCTGAATACCATCTCATCACTTTTGGTGGAAGCAACAGTCAGGTGGTCATTATACTCTATCGCAAAGGCCACTCCACGAGATTTGGTACTCCATTTGATACCTGCGTGAGTAGTGTTTTTACTCTCGGAGGTTTGTTCCATTCCGTCATTACTCTTTAAGTTGAATCCCGCTATATCCAAATAATTTGCATTAGCGAGGTCTACCCATGCTTCTTTAAAGATTTTAAAGGCATCCACTATTTGCTGTGTATGTGCCTTAGGAGTAAAGTCGGGATTGTAGATCCCTCGCAGTGTCCATTCTGTGAGGAATGGGTGAGGGGTAGTGATGACTTCGAATATCTCATATCCACAACCCAGACTGAATGCTTTTAAAGCGAGAAGGTCATTATTTGCATATTCACCTCCATTCTCTGCAATGTGTGCATAATTACCTTCAATCTTTCTCAATTGTCTGAGTTTTCCGTCTATAGCTTGGATGCTATTTTCGTAAGGATCTACTCCTACATAATCGATACCTTCAGTAATTGCAATAGCTGTACTTTTAGTTAGATATTCAGGATAGGTTGTTGTCTGATTTACCCGTGTGTAGCAATCGTATGGAGAACTTTTGACTACTTGTCCTAACTTGTCCAGCATGATTATTAGGTCGGGCCATATTTGCTCCGGTGTATACCCGTGTGCTTCGTTATGCCGGGTTGCCAGCATATCCGGTTCATTTTCAATTTGAATACCTATGACCGTGTGTTTTTGGTTATGTATATTGTCATAGTTGTAGATGGCTTCCATCATTTTTCCCAATGCCTTTGATTCACGCTCTACCAAAGCAGGTGTATTAGGTTTCAAGTAATAGTGCTTTCCTAACCATCCGTCAAAAGCAGCATCTGGTTTGAGATCGGGATAAGTCACAGGATCATTTACTATATACTCCGGTATATACCCCTCTACAGAATATCCGCACATATAACTACCAAACCATAAGATTTCCAGTTTCATCTGGTATTTGTCGCACAGTTCGATGTACTTTTCTACCAGTTCTGTGTTATAGATGTCTTTTTGCACTTCTATATCCCTCCAACCAACAGGAACTTGTATGACTAATATGTTCATATTAGCTGCCAGTTCAAAAAACGGTTCCAGTTCATTTAGAGTTTTTTTATCTAATTGCAGGAAATAGTCTGTGCGCAGTTGGGCTCCTAACATTAAGAATGGCTTTCCTTCCACTATTAGTTTTTGAGGATGGACGGCAGGAGGTCGTTCAGGCTCATTAGTATTACTGCATGCTAGTATGGTAAGTAGGAAGCAGTATAACAAGATGTTGATAACTCTCATAATTTTACGTTTTTTGTTGATACAAGATTTTTGGTTTTAAAGCTTTTATTTCTCCTCCCCTCTTATCTTTGAGATAATAGAAAAAGAAAGCATAAAGGAGAGGGGCGGGAGTTCTTTTTTAATTAGCTCCGGAGATAATAATTGCTCCTAAACCGGATATAAACAGAACGAACATGCAGGCCAGAAGAATATTTACCGCACGGGAAGAGCCTTTGAATTCTTTCCAGATAAATATGCCCCACAAGGCTGCAATCATGGGTGCTCCTTGTCCTAGTGCGTAAGAAATAGCTGCACCGGCTTTTCCTGCTGCAATATAACTGAGAGCCGTACCCAATCCCCAAATAGCTCCTCCCAGCACTCCGACCATGTGTGTGCTGAACTTGCCTTGGAAATACTCCTTATAGCTCACGGGAGTACCTACAAACGGCTTTTTCATCACGATGGTATTGATAATGAAATTGCTTATGAAGATACCTATTGCGAATATAAAGAATGCTGAATATGGAGTAGCCATTGTGGGGGTAGGTGACTCAAAATTGTTCAAGTCCATGGCGGCAGCAACAAACCGATAGAAGAAAGACATCAGTACACCGGCTATAATGGCAATGATAATCCCTTTCTTATTGATGCTGCTTCCTTTCTGATTCATCTTTCCGGCAGCTATGGCATTAAAGATTATGGCTAATACAACGAGTGCCACACCACTGAACAGAATTACTGCATCACCTTTAGGCTCACCGAAATAATTGACGAAAACACCTAATACCAAGGCTATGCCGACTCCTAAGGGGAATGCTACCGTAAGCCCTGCCATAGAAACGGAAGCTGATAAGAGGATGTTGGACAGATTGAATATGACACCTCCTGCAAAAGCGCTTGCATAGTTCTCCATACTGATCTGCTTCAAATCCTCAGCAAAACCGCGTCCGGCATCTCCCGTACTACCCAGGGTGAAACCTAAGAGGAGAGAGAAGGCAAGGATACCGATTACGTAATCCCAGTAGAACAATTCGTAACGCCAGGTTTTCCCGGCAAGTTTCTGTGTATTACCCCACGAACCCCAACAAAGCATCGTGACAACGCAGAAAATAACTGCTAATGAATAACTGTCGACTATAAACATGGTATTAGATTTTTAAATTACTATTTATAAAACATCAATTTCTTTACGATAGGGTAGGGAGGGCTGGGCTCCCATTCGGGTCACAGTAATGGATGCACATTTATTTGCGAATTTAACTGCATTCAACACATCTACATCTTCGGATAAAGCGACGCACAATGCACCGCAGAAAGTGTCTCCCGCTGCTGTAGTGTCTACGGCTTTAACTTTGGGTACGGGCACTTCATGGAATGTATCTTTCTCTTTAATCAGTGCTCCTTTGGAACCAAGAGTGATAACCACGATATCCACTCCTTTGGCACTGATAATATCCGCGGCTCTACGGGCGCTTTCCCAATCGGTCACTTTGATTCCCGAGAGTATTTCAGCTTCCGTTTCATTGGGAATGATCATATACAGGTTCTGTAATAATTTGTTGGAGAGTGCCCGGGCGGGTGCCGGATTCAGGATTACTTTGATACCCTGTTCGCTGGCTATCTGAGCGGCATATTCCACTGTTTCTATGGGAATTTCCAGTTGCATCAACAAGATGTCACCTTTTTCAATGGTAGGCTGTGCCTTCCGGATGTCTTCGGGACTCAATGAACCATTGGCTCCGGAAGCGATGGCGATGCTGTTTTCTCCATTCATATCCACCATAATTAGCGCTACACCTGAAGGAAGTGTGAGATCTGAATAGATATTTTCAACATGGATTCCTTCGTCTTCATATTGTTCTATGGAACGTTTGCCGAACAGGTCGTTTCCGGTTTTGGCAATGAAGTGTACATTCCCCTTTAGTCTGGCAGCAGCTACAGCTTGGTTGGCTCCTTTGCCTCCGGGATTCATCATGAAACTACCACCTATGATTGTTTCTCCCGGTACGGGAAGACGGTCAGCTTTGATGACCATATCTGTATTACAACTACCTATTACAATAATATTTTTGCTCATGGCTATTTTATTAGTTTAAGATTAAATAATCGGGAACTGTGCTTTCTTTTTCTATGCCAAAAGTATGCGATACATAATACATAAGCAAACAAAAAGAGCACAAATATAATACTGGTAAAATTATGTAATTCTGTTAATTGATGTGTTAAATAGTTGATATACATCTGTTTGTATTTGTGTTAGATGCTTTATTTTAATATTTGTAATATAGGTAAAAGCTATATTATTCCATGAAAAGATTGCTTTCTTTCGTTTTTTTCTCTACCTTGCTTTCGCTAAGATGTGTTTTTATAAATCTGCTAATGCTATGTTGAAGTCCGAATCACTCATTCAATTGATTAATAGTCTCACGAAACAAGAGAAGAAAGAGTTCTCCATGTATATATCCAATAAGCCGGAGAAAGATTATATTTTTCTTTTCAGGTTGATTGATGATAAGAAGATAAGCGATCCTGAGGAGTTGAAACAATGCTTTCTGAAAGCAAAACCTACTTCTTCTTTCAATACGGTGGTTATTTACCTGTTTGATCTGCTGATAGAGATATTGACAAAACTGAGAACAGAGCAGGATAGCTATTATCTGTTATTCAATGAGCTGCTGCATGCCAGGGTGTTGTATGAGAAATCAATGTATCAGGAGTGCTTCCAGGTACTGAAAAAAGTGAAGGAAAAAGCTGTCTATTATGAGAATCATTTTGCACTGCTTGTGGCGCAAAGGCTGGAACTGAATTATCTCTTGACTCTGGATTTCGAAGAGGTGGATGAAAAGAAGCTCCTGAACAAGCAATATAAGATGAATAATACCCTAAAGAATATCAGGCAGCTGAATGAACAGTCTTCATTGCATGAGTTATTGAAGTTGAGAATGCTTAATAGGGGAGCTTCACGATCATTGGAGGAAACACAGAAGTTGGATGATCTGGTGACGAGTGAGATCAGTATCGTGGCAAGTGCAGGCGTCGAAAACTTTGAGATAAAGAAAAACCACCAGCTTTTTCAGGCCAATTACTTTATGATGGTGGGAGATTACAGAGCAGCCTTCAATTCATTTGTGGAACTGAACAAGCTATTCGAGGAGAATACGCATCTGTGGAATAATCCTCCGGTATATTATCTGATGACTGTAGAAGGAATGTTAGAGAGTCTTCGCATTATGCATAATTATGAGGGTATGGATTACTTTATAGGGAAGTTGGAGAAACTGTCTTCACCGTCATCGAGTTTTCAGTTGAATGTAACTTATGTGATATTCATATACAGGCTATTTTCCTATATCGATAGAGGAGAGTTTGAACAGGCGGGTTTGTGGATTGCTGAACATCAGGCTTCACTGATTGATAAAATGGCCTTATTAAAAGAACAGCAACAGGCGGAAATGTCCTTGTATGTCGCCTTGATCCATTTGGGGAACGGGGAGTACAGGAAAGCCCGGAAACGGTTGAGTACGACTATCGGGAGAGGACACCTATATTCTCTGCCACTGTTTCGCACCATTAGGATCGTGAATGTGATGATTCATTATGAGTTGGGGGATGTAGACTATATCCAGTCCGAAGTTCGCTCTATTAAGCGGGAAATGTCCAAAAACAAAGGGTATAATCTGAAGGTAGAATCATTTCTGCTTAAATTTCTGAATTACTCTTTCGTTGATACGAATCGGAAAAAGCGAGCGAGAATATGGGAAAGCATGGCGGAAGAGGTTCATACTTTGTATGCGGATAAATATGAGACTCAGATTTTACGTAAGTTCGATTTTGTGGCATGGGTTGAGGCCAAGATATTTGAAGTTCCCTTAAGTGATATTCTGAAGCGGGAGCATGCCTCGAAAAGTAAGTGGCAACGTAAATAGTGTAAATGAGGATGCATCAGAATCGTGTCTGATACATCCTCATTTTTCTTTTATTTCTGTGTTTTCTTCTTTCCGTAGAAGAACATGAAATACACTCCTATGATTACAAACGGAACACTGAGCCATTGTCCCATATTCAGTGACATGCTATTCTCGAAATCTACCTGATTCTCTTTCAGGAATTCTACGAAGAAGCGGAATACAAAAATTTCTGTCAGACAGAGTCCGAAGAAGAAACCACGATGCAGCTTCTTGCCGTAATTCTTATACAGGAAAATCATCAGCAGGAAGAAAATGAAGTAGGCGATTGCTTCGTAAAGCTGTGCCGGATGCCGGGGAAGCATATCTACCCGTTCGAATACAAATGCCCAAGGCACATCGGTCGCTTTACCGATAATTTCAGAATTCATCAGATTGGCAAGGCGGATGAAGCAGGCGCAGATAGGAGTTGCTACGGCAATCATGTCCAATACGTCCATATAGTGCATTTTCATCTTGCGGCAGTACAGCCATAGGGCTATCATCAGCCCCAGCGTGCCTCCATGACTGGCGAGACCTGCATAGCCGGTCCATTTCCAACCTCCATCGGGCAGGAACTGTATAGGCAATATCATCTCCCAGAAATGATGAAGATAGTATTCTGGCTGATAGAACAGGCAATGTCCCAGGCGTGCTCCGATGAGGATGCCGAAAAAGCAGTAAAAGAACAGCGGTTCAAACTTGTCATCGCCGATTTTTTTGTCTCTGTACTGGTAGCGGACTACGAAATAGGAACAGGCGATACCGATGACCCATAACAGACCGTAATAGCGTACGGGAATATGACCGAACAGATTGAATAGTTCGGGGTTTGGGTCCCAATTGATGCTGAGTAATGGAAGCATAATATATTTTTTTATTAAGTTTATTGTTTCAACTTCTGAACTTCTCCGCCACCATCCGATACGTCGGAATGTCGATTCCTTGTTCCTCAGCAGCAGTAATCATATCGAATAGCAGTCCTTGTACTTCGCTTTCATGTCCTTTGGCTATATCCTTCTGCATGGAGGCGGTACTTTCCGGGGCAAGTTTGTCGATTACTTTGAGGTTATACTCCACAATGTCTTCTTTGAACTCAATACCCAATTTCCGGCCCAAAGCGGCACTTTCTTCTGAAAGACCAATGAATGTATCCCGAACCTTACCAGGCTTTTGTACTTCGCCCATAGGCACATCGTAATAAGCTCCGGTAACAGCCATGGCAGAGATGAAAGACCACTTCACAAAGGTATCCCGATTGATGTCCGGAGATATCTCTGCTTTGATGCCACTTTCTTCTAAATCCTGCCGAACAGCCTCCAACGTTCCACGGGGAACAACCGTGTCTTTATGTGCTCCGTAAACCAAGCGGAATATCTTTCCCATCTGGGTAATTTCGCCTTTACCTGATACGAAACCGACAATGTAAATACAGCCGTCCAGTACCGTTACTCCGGGTACAAGGCGCTGAATGCGCGGACCTGTCCCATATACATTGAGAATAGGGATGACAATAGTGTCTTTATGCGATACACGCTTGATCAGGTCAGTGATAGAATCAACCGAATAGCCTTTGACACATACGAAAATGACATCGGCACTGCCGTTATATTCTTCGGCAGTATATGCTTTTACCGGTAGTGTATGTTCACCTTTCAGATCAGAGTGCAGACGCAATCCATGTTCGCGTATGGCAGTCAAGTGTTCGCCGCGGGCTATACAAGTCACATCTTTCCCGGCAAGAGAAAGAAAAGCGGCGATACTGCCTCCTACGCCGCCTGTACCGGCTATGAGATATTTCATAACCTGTAATTGATTATACGTTAAACCGGAAGTGCATGATATCGCCATCCTGCACTATGTATTCTTTTCCTTCCACGCCCAGCTTTCCGGCTTCTTTTACAGCAGCTTCCCTGCCATATTGCAGAAAGTCTTCGTACTTGATAACTTCAGCGCGAATGAAGCCCTTCTCAAAATCTGTATGGATAACGCCGGCGCATTGCGGAGCTTTCCAGCCTTTTTCATACGTCCAGGCACGTACTTCTTGTACACCGGCAGTGAAGTAAGTTTGCAGGTTCAGCAGGCTGTAGGCTGACTTGATGAGGCGACTTACACCTGACTCTTCCAGTCCTACTTCTTCGAGGAACATCTGGCGATCCTCATAAGTTTCCAATTCGGCAATATCCGCTTCTGTTTTGGCGGCTACCACCAATATTTCGGCATTCTCATCCTTGACGGATTCTCGTACCATATCTACGTATTTATTACCTTTTACAGCACTTGCTTCATCTACGTTGCATACGTACATCACAGGTTTGGAAGTCAGCAGGAAGAGTTCGCGGGCAAGTTTTATCTCATCTTTAGTTTCAAAGACTACGGTGCGTGCTGATTTGCCTTGCTCCAGTGCTTCTTTGTACTTTACCAGTACGTCATAGGCAAGTTTAGCGGTCTTGTCTCCACCGGTCTGCGCTTGCTTTTGTACTTTCTGTATGCGCGACTCGATGGTTTCAAGGTCTTTCAGTTGAAGCTCATAATCGATGATTTCCTTGTCACGTACGGGGTTTACACTTCCGTCTACATGTGTCACGTTCTCGTCGTCGAAGCAACGCAGCACATGGATGATAGCGTCTGTTTCTCGGATATTTGCGAGAAATTTATTACCTAATCCTTCACCTTTGCTGGCACCTTTTACCAATCCGGCGATATCCACGATTTCCACTGTAGTGGGGACAATTCGTTGCGGATGTACCAGGTCGGCGAGCTTATTCAAGCGCTCATCGGGTACGGTGATTACACCTACATTCGGTTCTATTGTACAAAAAGGAAAGTTTGCTGCCTGCGCTTTTGCGTTTGACAGACAGTTGAAAAGTGTTGATTTACCTACGTTCGGCAAACCAACAATACCACATTGTAAAGCCATTATCTATTTTGTTATTACTTATTTTCTTGCTGCAAAGATAGGTATTCTTCTGTTTATCTGATAAAAGATTAGGTTTTAATTAACGTTGTCCTATGTCTTTCAATGCTATGTAGCGTTATTCTGTATATTGTTTCCATATATCTATATGGAAATAGACAGGCAATATAAAGGTACTTTCTACACACAAACCTCTTTGTCTGGCAGGCTTCCAAGCTGGCATGGAAAGAACGAGGCGTTTTGCCTCTTGATCCAGCATTGGTGATACACTCCGGAGGATTTTAGGATCGGTAGCTTTACCCTTTTCATCAATAGTGAACTGTATTAGTACTTCTCCTTCTTCTCCTTGCTTAAAAGCTTCCTGAGGATATTGTTGGTTTTCTTTGAAGAATTTGTATAAAGCTTCTTCACCATCTGGGAAATAGGCATCTGCATATACAAGTTCAAACGTACCATCACGGTCGTCTTCATAAGGTTCACCTTTTTCAATGATTTTCTTATCTTTTCTTACATGTACATTTTTCAATCTTTGAATACGTGGTTGCATTTGTACTATGAAGCCGGTAGTATCTTTCTCCTGTAATTGTCTGTATGCATCTTCTTTTCCTGCATAGGTAAAGTATAGGGTTTCTTTAGGTTTGGCATCTATGTAGAAATTTCCGTTTGAGTCTGAAATTGTTCCACGCATACTTCCGGGTATGTAGATACTTACCTTGGGGAGAGCGTTGTTATCTGTATCCACAACCTTTCCCTTAAAGAATATCCTGTCTGGATTAAGTGGTTCAAAAGGTCTGATTTGCGCTTTCAAAAATGAGGGAAAGGATAGTAATATGCCAAGTATGGCATTATAATAAAGTGCTTTCATTATTGGAGGTTTAATTGTTTTTTTCTTCTGAAAATAATTTGTTGAATGTTTTTTTGAGCAACTCTTCGTTTAGGATAATAGTTTGTAGTTCTTTCAGGCGTTCTGTATTCTTGGAGTCTGGAAGCCAGAGTTTCAGATATCCTCCAGGCGCATATTTGTCCATTAAATGCTGATGAAAACGTTGA